>ERZ809296.945-NODE-945-length-38789-cov-4.635230_pt1 | contig 38789 bp, 41 predicted proteins | sample MGYA00520511_ERZ809296 | MGnify/ENA primary metagenome ERZ809296 (study PRJEB31576, sample SAMEA3212662) | Homo sapiens | biome: human-gut; feature: human gut; material: fecal | place: Sweden | collected 2012 ...
GCTGGTCCGCCGCATGGTCAGCCAGATGACAGCCTCCGGGCTCCGGACCGACCACGCCTTCAGCGATGGCGGCAGCGACTACGCCAGCGGCTGGCACAATCGCGTGGACTACGCCAGCGGCTGGCACAATCGCGTGGACGTGGCCGCCCGTCGTGCTCTGCTCACTGGCTTCGGCCAGCTGACTGGACATATCGCAGACACTAACGCCCAGCGGCTGGGGACCGACTACTTTGAGGTCACATGGCACGCCGGATCTCGTCCGGATCACGCTGCATGGCAGGGCAAGGTCTACACCAAAACGCAGTTAGTTCTGATCTGCGGTCTTGGGTCTGGAGACGGGCTCAAAGGCTGGAACTGCGGCCATGACTACTACCCGTTCATCCCGGGAGTGAGCGAGCGGCTCTACACCGACGAATGGCTGGAGGAACAGAACGCCCGGGAGGCAGTCCCTCGTAGCTGGAAGGGCAAGGAGTACACCGCCTACGAGGCCACCCAGAAACAGAGGCAGATGGAGACCACACTCCGGGCACGGCGTGAGCAGGTGCAGCTCCTGAAAACAGGAGGAGCCGACGAGGAAGACATCACCATCGCCCAATGTAAGTACCAGGCATTGCTGAATGACTACAAGAGCTTCAGTAAATTCATGGGTATTCCCGTTCAGACAGAAAGGATTTACACGGGCCGCACAACGGGCCGGATAGCACCGAGCCCAAAAGTTTTCGCACAATGGCAAGCTGAGGAATCCGTCCGTCGTGGACACTAAAGGAAATCAGCCGGAGATCTAACCGGCAAAAATAACAGAAAGGAATTGTAAACATGGAAAACGGAGGAAATGTATGAGCGGCCGGCAGAACCCGGTCAGACTGAAGATCTACCCGGTCTATGGATGTGTTCGCGGCGTATACGGTATCACAAGTAGCCGTAGCCGCTGCGGCGCCTGCGACTCTGTAGTCCCGGACGATGTCAAGTTCTGCCCCGGCTGCGGTGTCCCGATTTATGGCCGGGTAGGAGAAGGAAGCTATATCAAATGTTCCCTCTGCGGGGCCTATATCCCGGACGGGAAGCACTTAGACAAGTGTCCATATTGTAGGGAGCCAATCAGTCAGTAAAAAAAAGGAGCCCCCAGCCAGCTATGGCCAGGGGCTCTCTTACTGAAATGTGAGAGGAGGAGCAACCACGAGAACCAATGAAGAAATAGTCGCCGCATTCCAGAGCGGAGATCAGAGCGCCCTGTCTGAGCTCTGGGCAAACAATGAGAGAGGTGTCAAATACATGGCCGATAAAATAGCAGCCGCAGGCCTGGGAGACGCTGAGGATCTGCTGCAGGAAGGCTTTTTCGGCCTTCTGAAAGCTGCGGAGGCCTACGATCCGGCCGAAGGCGTCGCTTTTATGACCTATGCCTGGCAGTGGCTCCGGAACGCTATGCTTAACTCGATCCGGGCCACCGGCTCAGCGATCCGGCTCCCCTCTCACATCCAGGAAAAGATCTGGAAGTATCGGCGCTTTATCTCAGAATACCAGAAAAGCACCGGCAGCTCTCCTTCAGACGCCCAGATCTGCGCCGCGCTGAGCGTCGATGCCGCAGCCCTGGCAAAGATCCGGGAGGCGCTGAAAGCCACCCCCCTGGCCAGTATAGACGCCCCAGTGGACGACTCAGACGGCTCTCTCACCTTGGGAGACTCCCTCGCCGGAGCCGAGGATCTGGAGGAGGACGTCGGCCGGCGCCTGGATCATGAGAAAATGGCCGGAGAGCTGCAGCGGCTGATCAGCCGCATGGATCCGGAGAAACAGCAAGCGCTGCGCGTCCGTTTTTGGGGAGATCGAGCGCTGACCCAGAGAGAGCTGCTGAAAAACAAGCTGGCCTTGGACGAGCTCCGGAGCCCTTCAAACAAGGCACGGCTGCGGCCTTATTATGAGTCTTATCTGGGCGATCCCTACCGTGGAGGGCTGCGACGCTTCCGGCGTACCGGAGAATCCGTTGTAGAGTCCCTCACTCTTTTGCGTCTGGAGCGTGAGGAAATGCGTGCTCAAGCGCAGCGCCTATTAGACAGCAGCCTTAACGATAACGAGTGAAAGGAGTAAACAGCAGTATCAAAATAAGCCTTTTTCAAAAAGTATCAAAAAGGGTATTGACAAAAGCCGCCTTCGGCCTTATAATCGAGTATAGAAATAAACGCTCGTTTATTTCTATACTACGAAAGGACGGAGCGGCTCATGGCAAGGTTATACGGATACTGCAGAATCAGTACCATGAAGCAGAATATTCAGAGACAGATCGAGAATATCAAAACAAAGTACCCGAAGGCCGTGATCATCACGGAGGAGTACACCGGCACGACCACAGACCGGCCCGCATGGAGCAAACTGGCAAAACAACTGAAAGAAGGTGATACCGTAGTTTTTGACGAGGTCTCCCGTATGAGCAGAAATGCAGCGGAAGGTTTCGCACTGTACCAGGATCTTTTCCAGCGGGGCGTGCATCTGGTTTTCCTGAAGGAACCGCATATAAACACCGATGTTTACCGGGGAGCCCTGGATCGGCACATCGACATAGCAGCAGAGACCGGCCGGAAGGCTATCGACAAATACCTGACCGGCCAGGGGAAGCTGCTCAACGATCTGATGCTGGATCTCGCCCGGGAGCAGATCGAGCTCGCCTTCCAGTCAGCGCAGCAGGAAGTCGATTATCTCCACCAGCGCACAAGTGAGGGCGTCCGGAGAGCCCAGGCGGCCGGAAAACAAGTGGGGCGTGCAACTGGCGCCAAGATCGAGACCAAGAAGTCGAAGACGGCAAAGGCCCGGATCTGGGAGCTGTCCCGTGATTTTGAGGGATCTCTGCCAGATACCGACGTCATGCAGCTCGTCGGCGTCGCCCGGAATACGTACTACAAGTACAAGAAGGAACTCCAGGAAGAAGCAAAGTAAAAAAGTCCGGAGCTGGCGGCCACCAGCTCCGGAGCGGAAGAAGCAACCACACAACAAAACAGTGGGGCGCTCTTGGTTATTATACCGCGTCCCGGAAAGGGAATCAATATGAACAGAATTGAAATCATGGAAAAACTAACCCAGGCAGCCGATCAGATGGACGACAGAACCCTTCAGAGCCTCGCCGGCTGGGCTGAAGTTTTGGCAAACAGCGAGGGCCTCGCAGAGATCGTCGGCATCGTAGAAGACAACGAGCGGCTTGCGATGGAGCGCCGGATGCAGCGCCGGCAGCAGAAGATCCAGGGCGCCTCCCGTGGTGAGCAGCGGATTTTGAACCGGATTGAACGTGCAAAAGTGAGAGCCGGCAAGGCCTCCGGAGCCCGCTTCACTCTCACCGAGGCCGATTTTCTGATCGAGCTCTCCGGCAATGGCCCCCAGCTGGCCAGTGACGCCTATTATCTTGGATTTGAAAAAGGATACACGGCCGGAAAGAAAGCCAAATAAAAAAGCAGAGCCCTGGGAGTTATCTCCCGGGGCTCTTATTCTTTGCGGCGGCCTCTGAGCCTCTCCATGAGCGTTAGAGGCCGGTCGAGCTGCTCCCTCAATAGTCGGGCCTCCTCTTCCGCTTTATCAGCCCTCAGGCGCTCCTGAGCGGCCTCCTGGGCCGCCTGTTCGGCCTGGGCTTTGTATTCATCCCTGGACGCCGTGAGCGTCTTTTTCTCGCCCTCTGAGGCCCCCAGGGCCAGCTGGGCCCGTCTTCCCTCCTCGATCTGCAGCTGAGCTGCCTGCAGCGTCTCGTGCATGGTGATCAGCTTGTCCTTCAGGACGGAGTTTTCCCTCTCCAGCTGTTCCAGGCTCTGGGCAAAGCCGGCCTCGCTGATCACGATCGGCTGCTGGATCATGAGGCCCCGGATAAACTCCTGGCCCTCCTCCGTGATCCACGTTTGTTTGGCCTTCTTTATGATCCTGTCCCCGAGCTCCTCCCGGTGGTTTCGGATATGGCGGTAAACGATGCTGTCAGAGCAGCCGAGCTCTTTCGCAAAGTCTTTTACAAGAAGCTGCATATCAAACACCTCTCATTTTGTACCGTTCTGAACCCTTCAGAACTTGTTCACTCTGACATTGTACTGTTTTGAACCGGACAAAACAAGTTCAATTTTAATTTTCTTCCCGCCGGATCGGATTTTCTGCCCAAAACTGAGCCTTCACACTGTCCCCACGCTGCAGCTCGGCCAGGAGAGCGTCGAAGTCCAGCTGGCCATCGAGCCGATCCACGCCGGCCCTCTTGGCCTCCAGGAGCGCCTTCTGGCCCTTCTTGGCCATGTAGAAGATCACTCTCGTCACCTTTCGGCCTTCCTTCTGGGTATCCATGGCCACATTCAGATCCGTGTATTTGTTGATCTCCTCGACGGCCGGCTCCAGAGCGAAGCGTCGGAAGTCTGGCCACCGTGTGTAGTTCTGGCAGTCGAGCAGCTTCTTCAGATCCTCCAGCTCAAAGAACCATTCCCGGTTGTTTTTCTGGTAGCTCTTCAGGATCTCGTACAGCCTGGGACTGTACCGGCTGGACATGGGGAGAATGAACTGCAGATTATAGCCGGTGTAGAACATTCCTTGTTCGGCCTGTTTGGCCAGCTCAACGAGATACGGCATCATATCCCGGTGGAAGGCTACCGTCACTTTACCGGATTTTTTGTTTGTCCGGACGACGTCGAACCACGAGACGGCGCTCTCTGTCTCACCGTCAGGCATGAGCAGCCACCAGCACTTACTCTTCAGAGCTATGAGCTGTTTTTTCAGCTCTGTATAGGTGTCCTTTTCGATTCCGCAGAGGGTGTAAAAATCCCGGATGTCAAAGACGTATTCTGTGAGATACGTGTCGGTCGGTTTTATTTTGCTGATTGCATACAAAATGCACTTTTGTTCCTGGAGGGTGAGGGAGAACCGGGCCTTCTGGATCATATCATCCCGCTTGTAAACGGCCATCTCTCGGCCGGCTTGCTTTTTCAGCTCCTCACGCTCTGAAAGTTTGCACTTTGCCATAGGGAAAACCTCTCTTTCAATGCGTTTTCAATCATTCTATAATATATTGTGAGAAAAGTCAAGCCGTCTCACAATATGCCGACGCCGGACTTGTTCGACCGATGGAAAATAAATAAAATAATTCTCTTTTTCTCTCTCATCAGCTCTATATTCATAATAAATTATTACATTTATTTTTATTTTATCTTTAATATATAGGCCCCTGGAAACCCTTGTCGCATCAAGGTTTTTCGGGCTTCTATTGTGAGAGATCGGACGGTTAAATGTGAGAGATCGGACGGACTATTGTGAGAGATCGGACGGACTATTGTGAGGGATAGGACGGTCTATTGTGAGAAAACAGACGGTTATTTTCGACGCTATTGTGAGAGAATCGACGGTCATCTGCTCCACTCCTGGCCCCTCTTCTGCGCGGCTTTCCTCGCCTCGTAGGCGTCCAGCATACTCCGGCCCTCTCTGTCCTTTACGGTCTCCATAAAGCGCCTCTGGGCGTCGTTCTCCCGCTGCAGGCGCCGGTTTTCATTCTCCAGCCGGCTCCGGGCCGCGTCCTGGATCGCCTGCCAGTCTTCCAGCGCCTGGTTGTGGCTGCTGTCCTTGCCTGGCTCTTTCTGAGCGCTGACGCCATATTGCAGCCGCAGGCCCTCGCCGGCCATGGCTCGCTCCATGTTCCGGTACATCTTGTTCCGGAGTCCGTTGAACCGGATCGGCGCCTTGTCTCGGCCGTTTATGATTGACTGCTCCGGAGAATATCCGCACTGTTCCAGGGCTTCCTCGAAGCTGATCCCGGCGCTCAGACCTCTGGAGTCAGCGGCCGTCTTGTCATAGAGCGGCTTGAAATCCAGATGGCAGTGATAGAGGCCTACCTCGTCCAGATGCACGGCAGCTCCCAGGACGTGCAGCGCTGGGTTGTCTTTCTGGAAGTCGGCCACGGCCTCCCGGAAGATCTTTATCGCCTGGGCCTCTGTGATCCGGCCCTTCTTCCGGTCGGCCTTGTCTCCGATCCCGAGGATAATACTCCGGAAAATCGGCAGCGGTTCCTTTCTCTTTTCCTTCTGGTTGTAGTACTCGTCGTTCTCATGCTGGGAATAGTAATCATAATCCATGTGCTTGTAATCCCGCTTCCTGGGCTTTGTCTTCAGCTCTCCGGCGTTATAGCGATCCCAGGCAGCCTGGAGCCTTCTGTCTCTTTCGGCGTTGTACTCGTCGATGTATGGCCGCATAAGCTCGTTGATCTGATCCCGGTACGGCCGATAGGGGAAGAGCTCGACGACTCCGTCTTCCCTGGCGTGGACGTGCTCTAGCGTCTCACGGTACTCTAAATCATGGTTGTGGGCCTCGTTTCCCATACCGAATGTTATTGTCACGGAAAGTTCTTTCATGGGGGCGACTCCTTTCTGGGTTGCGTATAGGCTGCGGGGTTGGTGTATTATCTCCCTATATAGATAGGCTACCACATTGCCGACGTAGCGTCAAGCAGTAGCCTATCATATCCCCTACGGGGACGGGCTCCCTCGCCGGGAGGGGCGCAGCTGCGGCTGCAGGAGACGAGCGACCGCAGCACTCCCAAAACGGACGAATCGACGAAACACCGATTCAGCCGGCACCTTTGGGAGCTCTGTGGCACTCGATGGGAGCGGATGACCGGGGGCGGGGAGACGGCGGCGCTCGTTTTAGCGAGCGCCTTTTTCCGAACGTTCGCTATGCGCGAGGGCTCGCTCGCACGTTTTGAACACCGTTCAAAATAAACGTTCGGACAAAATACGACGGTCGCAGAAGCTCCAGGGTGGGGCAGTTATGGCCGCTTTTGGTACAATTTAAGACAACGGTTATTTTGATACGGCGCCTATGCTGTCCAGGAGGAGGGCGAAGGGGGACTTTTCACCCGCCTGGATCTGCTGGGCGTAGCTCTTCAGCTGCCACTCGTGGAAAGCCTGGATCTCTGTGGCAGTCTCCGAGTCTAGCTTCTTCCCCTCTGTCCGATCCAGGACATAGCCGAGCCAGGTCTCGATCCTGGATGCAGAGCCCAGAGCGACAGCGTCATCCTTTGCCGCTTTGTAAGCCACCAGGAGCCCCCTCAGCGCGTAGTTTTTGACCTGGATGCTCTGGGCGTCGCCAACTATGGAAATGGCTCCGGAGGCCTCTAGGATGGCAAGAGAGCGCAGTGCGTCGGCGTAGCTCATGGCCTGGGCCGTGGGTCGGTATTCGTGGCCGGAGAGGATCCAGTCGAGGGAGACGCCGCCGAGGTCTGAATAGACCGCGTAGGCGTTGACCGGGAGCTGCCTCTCCCCATTCTCGATCTGAGACATATATTTGGCAGCCGCGCCGGTCGTAGGCTGCGGTGGAACCCCTGGTATATTTTTCAGGTATTTGTCGTAGAAGCTGGCCGCGTTAATCTTAGGTCTGAGCCCTTTCCGGATCTCTTGGAGATTTTGGCCGATCTGCTGCATCGTGATCAAATTATAGCCCTCCTTCTATGAAATTTACTTTCTATGGTAAATTTTACTTTTTCATTGATACTATACCATGGGGGAGCGATAATGTCAACATACGAACCGCAGCGACACGCTACGGCATCAATAGAAAGGAGGCTGAAAAAAAAATGAACGCCAAAGAAAAAGCAAACGGTTTCGACCATCGCCTTCTATCAATTACAGAGCTGACCCACTACACCGGCCTCGGAAGGACAAAGGCGCGAGAGTGGGCCAAAGAGATCGGCGCAGTCAGAAAAATCGGGACTCGAGCCCTCTATGATAAACACGTCATAGACGCGGCGCTGGACGGTCAGGAAGGTCGGTAAAATGGTAGCTAACTTACAGAAAATCAGAGACCCCTTGCAGGCCGCCCTGGCTTATGCAGAGCTGGGGCTCGCAGTTGTCCCGATCCGGAAGGGCACGAAGCAGCCGCCCATGAAGGCCTGGCAGAAGGAAGCCACACAAGATCCGGAGAAGATCCGGCAGTGGTGGAGCCGCTGGCCAGACTCAGGCGTGGGCGTTGTCACCGGTGAGAAATCCGGAGGCCTGGCTGTGATCGACCTCGACGAACATCCGGAAGACGGCCGACGCGGCGTCGAGCTGCTGCAGACCTGGGAGAAAGAAAACGGGAGACTTCCGGAGACCTGGACGGCCACAACGGGATCCGGCGGGCGTCACCTGTTTTTCAAGCTCCAAGGCAGCATGAAACGGCAGCAACATCTATACGACAATCAAGTGGACTTCCAGACGGACGGCGCTCTGGTAATACTCCCCCCAACGATCCACGCCAAGACCGGCAGGCCCTACAAATGGGACGTCGCTCCGGATCAGCGGCCTCTCGCCGTCTATGACGATCAGGCTGCGGCTTTCATCGACGAGGGCTACCTGGAGGCACGGGGCAACATCAGCGGCCCACGTTTTGAGGCCCAGAAGGAAGTCACAGCTGGAGGCCGGACGGACTACCTCTTCCGGATGTTGTCCAGCTTGCAGGCGAAAGGCCTCACCGACGCAGCGATCAGAGCGGCCGTATCGGCTGAAAATGACTCTGTATGCGTCCCGCCTCTGTCTGATCAGGAGCTGGAGCGTGAAGTGTTCCCAGCGCTGCAGCGTTTTGAGAAGGGCGCCCTCCCCGGAAGCAGCGGCCAGAAGCAGGCCAAAAGCAAGGCGCCGCTGAGCCTGGATCTCGTTTCCCTGGACAACGTCCCAGAGGAGCGGCCCGACTGGCTGATCCCTGGCTACATACCCCGCTATCAGATCACGAGCCTGGCCGGAGACGGCGGCAGCGGTAAAACAACGGTTTGGTGCAATGTTGCAGCAGCAGTGAGCTCCGGCCGGCCGTGCTTTATCGAACACGGGGAGACCGTGCATCGGGAGCCTGGAACAGTTATGTTTTTCTCGGCCGAGGACTCTCTGAAGTACACGCTGGCCCGCAGGCTCCGAAAGAATGGAGCCGATCTCTCCCGGATCATCTCCCTGGACATCTCCGACGAGCGTTTCCAGGCCGTCAAATTTAACAGCGACTTCCTGGAGCAGCTGCTGGCCACTTACCGGCCGGAGCTCTGCATCTTTGACCCGATCCAGTCTTTCGTCCCGGCAGAGATCAAAATGGGCGACCGTAACGCCATGCGGCAGTGTCTGGAGCCTCTGATCGGCTACGGCGACAAGTACGGAACCACATTTTTGATCATCGAGCACACCAACAAGCAGTCCGGAGTCTACGGCCGGCGCCGCATCGCAGACAGCGCTGATATTTGGGATATTTCCCGCAGCGTCCTCATTGTAGGCGACACCGGAGAGAATGGGCAGCGGTACATGGCCCATGAGAAAGCCAACTATGGCCGGCACAATGACACCGTTCTCTTTTCCCTGGACGATGAAGTGGCCACCTTCAGAGGCACGAGTGAGCTCACAGATCGGGACTATGTTCTGAAGGCCCAGTACAGCGGAAAAGCGCAGCCGCAGCGAGCAGACGCCAAGGATCTGATCCTTCATTATCTGGAAAACATCAGCTTCCCTGACGACATGGACGACGCAACCATCGAGCCCGGCCGCATGGAGACGGCAGATCTCGACGCCTTACTGAAGCAGGCCGGCGTCTCTAAGAACACGGCAGCCAGGGCGAAGTCTGAGCTCACGAAAGAGGGCAAGATCAAGGCCGTGGCGACGGGCTTTGGCAAGGATAAAAAATGGTTTACTGTCCTATGCCCAGATGCAAATGGGTAAATAAGTAAAAAACCCTTATGTATCAACACTTTTATTTATTTTGCACTTGGGTGAGTAAGAGAGCGTAACAGGCCACTTACTCACCCAGGTGAGAAGAAAGCAAAAACCAAGGAATATCAATACTTTTCGCCTTACTCACCCATTTGTGCGTGGGTATGTGGCGAAAGTGAGAAGAAAGGAAAAAGTAAAACATGGATAATTCGATCATCGAAAGATACAAGACAAGGCGGCAGATGGAGACCGAGGCCCGGATCCTGCAGCTGAGGATCAAACGCCTGGAGCATCAGATGGCCTACGAGCTGGACCCGTTCGGCCCTGAGTTCGACGAGGCAGCGGAAAAGCTCCGGAAGCTGAAAGACGAGGCCGAAGCTGCAGGCCTTCAGATCCAGCGCTATCACAGAGAAACCTGTGATATGGAGAGTAAAGCAGAGGCCGAGCAGCGGGCCCAAAAAGAGGCCAGGGTTAAGGCCGCCTATCTGGCAGCGCATCCCAGTTGCTCCCCCGAGGCCTATGATCGTCTTCACAAAAACCAGCCGGAGATCTAACCGGCTAAAAATAACAGAAAGGAAAATTTACCATGAAAAACGAAGTATTCAAGAATGTTACCCAGATCGTCGAGGCCTTCCAGGCCGACTACCAGGCAAAGCTGCAGGCCGCCGAGGATCACCTGCAGCAGGAGACCAAAAAGAAATCCGATGCCGAGGCTAAGGCGGCCGCAGCCGTCGCTGCAGACGACCAGGCCACCTGGAAGAAGGCAGACAAAGACCGCACCGACGCTGCGGCCGGCATCAAGTACGCCCAGGAGCGTCTGGCCATGATCCAGAAGCAGTGCGACTTCCCCCTGGCTGATTTTGACCGGCTGCGGGATCAGATCGAGGCCGAACAGGGCCGGGCCACTCTGGCCTTTATCGAAGACATCCAGAAGCTGTACTCCAGCGCCCTGGCACTTTTGGAAAAGCTGCAGGCCGTTCATTCTGAGGCCCGTGCTGCAGCGGTCAAACTGTACGCAGCCGGAGGCAGTGAGGACGAGGGGTACACTCGCATTTCTGAAAACAAGCAGGCAAACTGGCCTTATCTCGTAGAGAGCGGCAAGATCTTTAACAAGAAGATCCTGGATGCCTTTGATAATCCCGATTACAACGAAGCCGTGCACCGTGCGGCCTCTTATGCAGCCGAGGCGATCCGGAAAGTGGAGGGTAAATAATGGGCGAGTTTATCAGACAGCTCGCAGACGAGGCCGGCCAGACTTCTGTCAAGATGACATACAGCTTGCAGAGACCCGGAGAAAATAACGACAGCCTAAATGCCCAAATCCGGAGAAAGAGTGGCCGCGGCTCCGGAACTCTCGACCCCGAGAGACTTAACTCCCAGATCCGAAAGGCAGCCAAAGACAATAACGTCTTCGGTGACATGGACGATCAGATCCGCGGCAGCACTGGCCGTATCCGTACCGGTACGAGCAGCGGGCGGGCGCCGTCCATAAATACGGAGCTGGCCGGCCACATCAGCCAGGCGCTGCTGGACGGAGGCGGCAATGAGTGAAATTAAGCCGGCAGGGAGTGCGGTATTTCACCGTACTCTCACCGCCGGAGTCGAGGCGAAGTACCGGACACTGGAGATGGCGATCATGGACGACATCATCCGCAGGATCCGGAAGGCCGGCACCATCACGGACACGGCCGACTGGCAGATCCAGCGTCTGATCATCCTGGGCAACAGCACCCAGGACATCGAGGACCTGATCCGGAAGGCCGTGGACGGAAACGATGAGGAAGTCCGCCGGCTCTACGCTGAGGTCATCGAGAAGGAGTACACCCGAGACCGGTCGCTCTATGAGCAGATCGGCAAGGAGTTCATCCCCTACGAGCAAAACCCAGAGCTCCAGCAGATCACCGACGCCCTGGTGCAGCAGTCCACCGAGGAGCTCTACAACATAACCAAGAGCACCGGCTTCATGCTGGACAACGGCCACGGCGGGAAAGTCTTCACGCCCCTGGCTGACGTCTATAATGGCTACCTGGACGACGCCATCACCGGCATGGCCAACGGCGCCTACGACTACAACACGCTGGTCCGCCGCATGGTCAGCCAGATGACAGCCTCCGGGCTCCGGACCGACCACCCCTTCAGTGATGGCGGCAGCGACTACGGCGTGGACTACGCCAGCGGCTGGCACAATCGCGTGGACGTAGCCGCCCGTCGTGCTCTGCTCACTGGCTTCGGCCAGCTCACCGGTCACGTTACGGATCTGAACGCCCAGAGGCTGGGGACTGACTACTTCGAGGTCACGTGGCACGCCGGAGCTCGTCCGGATCACGCTGCATGGCAGGGCAAGGTCTACACCAAGGAGCAGCTGACGACCAAGTGCGGCCTGGGCACCGGCCCAGGCCTGCTGGGCTGGAACTGCCGCCACACCTACTATCCCTTCATCCCCGGAGTGAGCGAGCGGCTCTACACCGACGAATGGCTGGAGGAGCAGAACGCCAGGGAAAACACTCCGCGCCGCTTCCGTGGCAAGGAGTACACCACCTACGAGGCCACCCAGAAGCAGAGGCAGATGGAAACAGCTATGCGGGCCCGGCGTGAGCAGGTGCAGCTCCTTCGTGCTGGAGGGGCTGACAAGGAAGACATCACCATCGCCCGGTGCAAGTACCAGGCCCAGCTGGAGCAGTACCGCAGCTTCTCGAAGGCGATGGGCCTGGAGGAGCAGACGGAGCGCATCTACACGGGACGCACCCCGGGCAGGATTTCACCGAGCCCGCAGGTCTACGCGCAATGGCAGGCCGAGCAGGCAGCCAAAGCGGCCAACCGTGCGAAAGAACGCGCCGAGAAGCAACGCAGAGCGGCCCAGGACGCAGCTCAGAAGGGAGCAAGCACATGATCCGAATAAACGTCAAGGACACCGGGATCACCGTCTCAGGGCACGCACAGCGGCTCCCTGGGGCGTCTCCCGGGCACAACATTATTTGCGCCGGCGTCTCGGCGCTGACCCTTACACTGATCGAGGGGCTGCGCGAGGTGGCGGGCATCGAGATCCAGGAGAGCGTCAGACCGGGCAGCACTATCATCAGCTGGCCGGATCTGAATGAGATCGGCCGGGCGCTGGTTCGCACTTATGTCCTGGGCCTGGAAGGCATCCGGGACAGCTATGGAGAAATAACGATAATTTGAGCGCCGCGAGGCGCTTTTATTATGAGCAGACGCCGGGCTCTGAGCCGGCGGGAATGTTCACGACACATTACAAAAACGGAGGAATGACCCAATGAAAAAGTATTTTAACCTTCAGCTCTTTGACAACGGCGGCGAGGGCGGCTCTGGCGGAGGCCAGGGTGGAAACGCTGGGGACGGCAACGGCAGCCAGGGAAATGCCGGGAATAATGGAGGCGCCGGAGGCTACAGCTTCCAGCAGGCCGAGGAGATCGCCCAGGCTCGTGCAGAACGCGCCGAGAAGGCCGCTCTCATCTCCTACTTCAAGCAGCAGGGCATGAGCGAGGAGGAAGTCAACCAGGCGATCAAGGACTTCAAGGCCAACCGAGAGAAGCAGCGCCCCAATGTGGACGCCATCACGAGAGAGCGCGATGACGCGCTCGCAGAACTGGCTCAGATGAAGAACAGCCAGACTCTCGCCCAGAAGGGCGTCCGCGCCGAGGACACTGACTACGTCTTGTTCAAGATCGCGGCCCTGATGAAAGAGGACAGCAAGCTCGACTTCGAGAAGGCCGCCACCAAGTTCCTGAAAGAAAACCCCCGCTTTGCTACCAGCGGCAGCGGGTCCTACCGCGTGAAGACCGGCACGGAAAGTTCCGGTGCGGGCAGCTCTGGAAACCAGAACAGCAACGACTTCATCAACGCTGCCATCCGCAGAAAAGCGGGCCGCAACTAACAAAATTATGGAGGAATAACCACATGAAAAAGTATTTTAATCTTCAGCTTTTTGAGACCGACGCCCAGATCATTGACAGATCTGGTGCCGAGTCTCTGATCCCCGAGGACCGTGCTGCGGAAATTATCCAGGGCGCCATCGCTCAGTCCGCTGTCCTCTCCATGGGCCGCCGTCTGGCCAATATGACTGCAGCCCAGACCCGTCTCCCTGTTCTGGATGCTCTGCCTATCGCCTACTTCGTGAACGGCGACACCGGTCAGAAGAAGACCACCAGACAGGCATGGGACAAGAAGACCATCATCGCCGAGGAGATCGCGGTCATCGTTCCCATCCCCGAGGCAGTTCTGGACGACGCTGACTACGACATCTGGGGCGAGGTCCGTCCTCGTATCCAGGAGGCTTTTGGCCAGGTCATCGACGCCGCCATCCTGTTCGGCACTGACAAGCCTGCAACCTGGCGTGAGGGTCTGGTGCCTTCCGCTACTACTGCCGGCGCAGTGAAGCAGATCTCTGCTGATCTCTACACTGACCTGCTCGGCGAGGGCGGCATCATCTCCAAGGTGGAGGAGTCCGGCTACTTCGTGTCCGGCCATGTGGCCGACATCGGTATGCGTGCTAAGCTGCGCGGCCTGAAGGATGGCAACGAGCGTCCTCTGTTCCTGAACTCCATGCAGCAGGCTGGCAACTATACCCTGGACGGCTCCGCCATCCAGTTCCCTCGCAATGGCGCCTTCGACAAGACCAAGGCCCACATGATCTCCGGCGACTTCTCTCAGCTGGTGTACTCCATCCGCCAGGACATCACCTTCAAGCTGTTCACTGAGGGCGTCGTGCAGAACACTGACGGCACCATCGCCTACAACCTGATGCAGAACGACATGGTGGCCCTCCGTGCTGTCATGCGTCTGGGCTGGGAGATCCCGAACCCTGTCAACGCCATGGCCAAGGAAAAGGCGAAGCGCTTCCCGTTCGCCGTGCTGACCCCCACCAACGTCTAAGTAAAGGAGGTGCAGCCTGATGTACGTCTCCTATGATTTTTACAAGCAGACCTTCGAGGGCGCGATCCCCGAGGCTGACTTCTCCAAAGTCGAGGCCAAGGCGGAGGCGGTCATCGGCTACCTGACCTATATCAATGGGGACATCTTCGCCAAAGAGGACAACCGCGTGAAGCTCGCGGTCTGCGCTGCGGCGGAGGTCGTCCATTATCACAACAACCAGGCCAGCGCAAACGGCAACCAGGCTGCAGGTGTGAAAAGCGAGACCAACGACGGCTACTCCGTGACCTACATCACAGAGGGCCAGGACGGCCAGACCGCTGAGGAGCTGCTCCGCAAGAAGATCCTCGAAGCGGCCCGCGTCTACCTGCTGCCGACCGGATGGCTGAGCCGATCCCTGAAGGGAGGCTGCCGCCATGTATGTGCAGACTGCGATAACAGTCTTTAATAAACGCCTGGGCGCTGATCGGCGCGAGGTCTACTTCCCGACCTGCATCCGCAGCGCGTCCTTCCTGGAGAACAAGAGCTCCGGCCACTCTACGGACGGAGCTCACTCCCAGAGCCTCGCCTACAAGTTGAGGATCCCGTTGGGAGCGAAGATCCAGGACGGCCGGAGCTATGTCCCGGCGGATAAGTTCCGCCAGCTGGACGAGGATGCAGCTGCCAAGGCGTGGACGCTCCAGACCGGCGACTATGTGCTGCCTATGGCGACCGAGCTGACGGCTCCGGTCGATCAGAAGCAGATGGAGGCGCTCGGCCATCTGATCTACGTCAAGGAGTACGCGGACAACACCATCAGAGGCTCGGCCGCCGTGAAGCACTGGCGGATCGGAGGCGAATAATGGCGTTTAAACCCATCACTAACCCCAGGGGCGCCATCGTCCGGGGAAAGAACGGCAAGGCCGAGCTGATCTGGAACGCCGGCTGCGCCCCGAGAATGAACGAAATGCTCAGCAAGAAGCAGGAGATCATCGACAGTGAAGTGCTCAGGCTCTGCGCTCCAATGGTTCCTAAACGCACCGGCGCCCTGGAGCGATCCGGCACGCTGGGCACCGTCATCGGCTCCGGCGAGGTGCAGTACATCGCACCATACGCCCGCCGGCAGTATTACAACACCAGCCCGACCCGCAGCTACGACTCCAGGCGTGGCGGTATGTGGTTTGAGCGAATGAAAACCGCACACAGGACGCAGATCCTGAAGCTGGTCAACAAGTAAAGGAGGTCCGACATGGTCAAGTCAATCATCGAGGGCGTCGCTGACTTCTTCAAGGACTGCCCTCTCCTCAATGCCGGAGTGTTCCGCGTGGACGTCCTGGGAGACGAGCCGCAGGAGTACACCATCGAGACGGGGATCTTCAACCCGATCATCGAGACATACATCGACGGCAGCTCTGACCGGCGCTACCAGTTCAACTTCGGCAGCCGGGAGTATTACAGCATGGACCGGCTCCAGAACATCGCCAACAGCACCTTCTACGAGGACTTCGCCAACTGGGTCGAAGCTCAGGAAGCTGCCGGCAATTTTCCGGAGCTGCCGGAAGGTATGCACCCGGAACAGCTCAGCGTGCTCTCGTCTGGCTATATGTTCGACGAGTCCATGAGGAATGCACGCTACCAGATCCAGTTAGAACTCATCTATCACAAGGAGGCATAAGCACATGAAAAAGATCAACCTTCAGCTCTTTGACGAGAGCCGTGCTGCCCTGCTCCGCAATGCCATCGCGGACTATGCCGAGATCGACGGCACCTACGAGCTCATGGGCACCGGCTTCACCACTCTGGACGAGAGCCCCAACGCACAGACCGACAGCGAAACCTACATCAACGAGAGTACCGCGTCCACCGACATCACCGGCTACGAGACGGAGTTCTCCTATGAGTCCCGTCTGATCCCTTCCCAGAAGGCGATCTATAAGCTCTGGAAGATGGGCCGCGACCATGCGACCGGCACTGACGCCCAGCTGAAGTACGTCCGCGTCGAACTGTTCAACCCCATCGGCGAAGCTACTGAGGCCGCTGCCGAGTTCACCGCCCGCCTGTTCACTGTGGCCAATGAGGTCAGCGACAACTCCGGAGCAGGCGGCGAGAAGATCAGCGTCTCCGGCACGCTTCACGCGGTCGGCGATCCTATCCAGGGCAAGTTTGACACCGTGAGCAAGAAGTTCACGGCGGGCACTTTCGCCGGTAAGTACGACACCCCCGTCGCGTAAACAAGTAAACACTGGCTCCGTACTACTGGCCCAGCGAGGGCAGTGAGCGACCAGGCACCAGCAGGCGCAACGGTGCAGCCTGCTGGTGCTCTTTTTATAGCACCGACCAGAGGAGGACAACAGAATAATGGAACTGATTATTAACGACGTGAAACTCGAAGGCGATCTGATGGACGCGGACTTCATGGAGAAGTTCGAGCAGTCCATGATCAAAATGCGCGACACGGCTCAGGCCAAAAAGCGCGAGAACTTCCCGACCGCTGCGGCCAACTACCGCGCCCAGTGTGAGGTGGTCAATGTGTGCTTTGACGAGATTTTCGGCGCCGGGACGGCCGACAGGCTCTTCCACGGCAAGATGAACGTCATGGAGCACCTGAAGGCCATCGAGAAGGTCAGCGAGTGGGCTGCCAGTGAGCGGAAGACGCTCAACGACTTCACCAACCGCTACACCCAGCGCCAGCAGGCTGCCACCCGGCAGATGCAGACCGCGCAGTTCGTCTCCCAGCAGCACGGTCACGGCAAGGGTAAAAGACACTGAACCTTCTGATCGACGGCCTGCCTGAGGAGGTCGAGATCGCGGGCCAGCTGGTTCCGATCACCACGGACTTCCGCACGGGGATCCTGTTCGAGGAAGTCCTACAAGACGGCCAGCTCGATGACCTGGAGAAACTCAGGACCGCGCTGGATCTCTACTTCCCGGGCGTCGTCTTCGATGGCGACGTGCTCGACGAGGCGATCAGCAAAATGATCTGGTTTTATCGCTGCGGCACGGATCCCGCTGAGACGACGGAAGAAGACGCCACGGACAGCAGCGACAAGGATCCGCCTTTTTCCTACGAGTACGACGCCGACTATATTTACTCCGCGTTTATGCAGGCCTACGGCCTGGATCTGGCGCGGCATCCCCTCCACTGGTGGCAGTTTCGAGCGCTTTTTCGATCGCTCCCTGAAGAGACTCAGCTGGTCAAAATCATCGGCTACCGCACGATGAAGATCCCGGCTAAGGCGTCCAAGGAGCAACGGCAGCATTATGAGCACCTGAAGCGCGTCTATGCGCTCCCTCAGTCGGCTGACCGGCAGCAGCTTGAAAGTGACCTGAACTCTCTACTCATGAACGGCGGCAACCCTGCCGTCCTTTTGACAGGAGGAGAAGGTCATGGCATCAGACGGGACTCTGAAATTTGATACAAGCCTGGACACTGGCGGCCTACAGTCCGGCATGGGCAAGGTCGCGAGCGTCGCTCAGCAGGCGCTGGGCGTATTCACCGGCCAGATGATGACCAGAGCAGTTGATGCTCTGGCCAATCTCGGCAAGTCAGCTCTCGACAGTGTGGGGCAACTGGAGCAGAACGTCGGAGGCGTGGAGACGCTCTTCGGCGATGCAGCTGACGCGGTCATCGCGTCGGCAGATCGGGCCTACCAGACGGCGGGCATGTCTGCCAATGACTACATGAGCACGGTCACGAGCTTCTCGGCGTCCCTGCTCCAGTCCCTCGGCGGAAATACCGAGGAAGCGGCCAAAGTGGCCGACATGGCCATCATCGACATGGCCGACAACGCGAACAAGATGGGGACGTCCATGGACATGATCCAGAACGCCTACCAGGGCTTCGCGAAACAAAATTACACGATGCTGGACAACCTGAAGCTCGGCTACGGCGGCACCAAGACCGAGATGGAGCGCCTCCTGGCTGATGCTGAAAAGCTGACCGGCGTCAAGTATGACATTAACAACCTGAACGACGTCTACCAGGCGATCCACGCGGTCCAGGAGGAAATGGGGATCACCGGCACCACGGCCAAAGAGGCCGCGAGTACGCTGGAGGGCTCCATGGCTTCGGCCAAGGCTGCCTGGGACAACTTCATGAACGGATCCGGCGACGCGGACCAGCTGGCGGACGCCTTCGCCACGGCAGCGGACAATATCGTCAAGAACCTCGCCGAGATCATTCCGCGCTTCGCTGAGACGCTTCCAGCGCTCGGCGGCGCTATTATTGCACAGATTCCGGGTCTGGTGGCTGCCATCGTTCCGGCCGTGCTCTCAGCAGGCCAGAGCGTCCTGAAGCAGCTCCAGGACGCGGTCCTGGACTTCGACTTCGCCGGAACAGCTGACAAGGTCGTCCAGATGATCACGGGCTTCATCGAAGGCGACGGACTGGGCTCTCTCCTGGACACTCTTGTCACAATTTTCACTGGCATCGTGAACGGCATCAGCTCCATGCTGCCGTCGCTTCTGCCTGCGCTGATCGAGCTGATCAGCTACGTTGTGACCTCACTCCTGGACCAACTGCCCGCAATCCTCGACTGCGCGCTGGAGCTGATCCTCGGTCTGGCTCAGGGCATCCTTGCGGCGCTTCCCGTACTGATCGAAGCACTGCCGGAGGTCATCAGCTCCATCGTGGAGTTCCTGATCTCGGCCGTCCCGCAAATCATTGACGCCGGCATCGAGCTCCTGATGGCACTGGTGGACGCCCTGCCTGTCATCATCGACGCGCTGGTGGACGCCCTGCCTCAGATCATCAGGGCCACCGTGACGGCTCTGATCGCCGCAGCACCCCAGATCGCGAAGGCTGGCATCAAGCTCCTGGGGGCCCTGATCGAAGCCATCCCAGTCATCGTGGTCGAGCTGGCGGAGGCCGTGCCGGACATCGTCGCGGCCATCATTGACGTGCTGGCCGAGCTTCCCGGTCTGATCGGTGAAGTCTTCGCCGAGATCGTGACGGACCTCGTCGAGTGGGGCCAGCAGATGCTCAGCAATGCCTCCATGGCCATGAGCAATATGCTCAGCCAGGTCAACAGCATCATCCAGGAACTCCCTGGCAAGATCTGGACGCACCTGGTCAATGCGGTGAACAAGGTCATCGCCTGGGGCCAGCAGATGGTCTCCAACGCTTCGACCGCAGCGAGCAATATGCTCAGCAAGGTCAGCGGCATCATCCAGGAGCTACCCGGAAAGATCTGGACGCACCTGGTCAACACCGTCAATAAAGTGGTGGCCTGGGGCCAGCAGATGGTCTCCAACGCTTCGACCGCAGCGAGCAATATGCTCAGCAAGGTCTCCAGCACGCTCCAGCAGCTCCCGGGCAAGGTCTGGGACTATCTGAGCCAGGCGGCCCAGAAGGTCGTCACCTGGGGCACACAGCTGGCCCAGAAGGGCGCCGCAGCGGCGACCCAGCTGTTCAACTCCATCGTCAACGGGCTCAGCAGCCTGCCGAGCAAGATGGCGGAGATCGGCGGCAACATCGTCAGCGGCATCTGGAACGGCATCAGCTCTGGCTGGAACTGGCTGACGAACAAGGTCAGCAACCTGGCCAACAGTCTGCTGGACGCTGCGAAAGACGCCCTCGGCATCAACTCCCCGTCCAAAGAGTTCGCGGACAAGGTCGGCCGCTGGATCATGCCCGGCGTGGGCAAGGGCCTGGACAAGTCCATGCCGGCAACGCTGAAGGACATGAAGGCCAAGGCCGGCGAGCTCGTCAGTGCCATGCGGGCCGAGATGTCGGCAAGCGTCGGCCAGCTCTCCGTCGGAGCTTCGCACGCTGCGGGGCTGAGAATGGCGGGCGCCGGCACTACCGTCTACAATGACAATCGCATGGAGCAGAGCAACACCTACAACGTGCCCGTGGCTACTCCTTCCGAGGTGGCCAAGAAGCAGCGCGAGGCTCTGCGTAACATGGTCGGAGGTGTGAAATGACAGTAAACACATTAACCATCGAGCTGACCTGCAACGGCAAGACCCTCAAAATGGGACCGGGCCAGGACATTGACATCACTGCCGTGTCCGGCCTGGAGGCCTCTGAGGTGGAGATCAGCACATCAGACAACGCCCTGGTGGACGGGGCGTCTGTCGATGGCAAGAAGATCAAACCAAGGCCGATCCACATCGAGGCCAGCTTCAGAAGCAGCAAGAACAACCCGGAAAACCGGGCCAAAGTAATCAAGTTTTTCAACCCGAAGTACACCGGCAAGGCGCTCATCACCAACATGGGCGTCAGCCGCAACATCGAGTACGAGCTGGAGGGCTGGACCTTCGCAGCATCGAAGAACATGGACAGCAAGCTGAAGATCCTGGTGGATCTGATCTGTCCGGACCCGTATATGCTCAATGTGGACAACTTCGGCAAGAACATGGCGAACATCACGCCGCTGTTCTCCTTCCCCTGGATCTCCCTCCGCAAGAGGATGGAGACGGGCAAGCTGGACTACAAACCGGAAGCCCGTGGCCTTCTCCTGGGTGGCAACACTGCCGGCTACAGAACGCTGAAGAAGGAGGTCGTGCTGAGCAACGACGGAGACGTCCCGACCGGTGTCCAGATCCAGTTCATCGCGACCAGGGGCACCGTGGTCAACCCTAAGATCACGAACACCGGCACGGGCCAGTTCATGCGCGTGAGTGTCACGATGCAGACTGGCGACGTGCTTCTCATCGACACCAACGACCGGCACCAGGTCATCACTCTGAACGGCGTCAACTACTACCAGCGCATCGACCGCCGGAGTGAGCCCTTCAAGCTGGAAGTGGGCGACAACTATCTGGAGTACGACGCGGATGGGAACTACACCAACCTGGACGTCAATCTGTTCTACACTCCGAAGTATCTGGGGGTGTAGCGCATGAATTTGATCATCCTCGACCAGAACTTCGACACGCTGGGCGTCGTCAGCGTGTTCAATACGCTCATCTGGGACCGGCGGTACTACGCCTCCGGCCTGTTCGAGCTGCACACTCCCGCCGAGTTTTTCACGCTGATGAACACCGGCCGCTATCTCTACCGGAACGACCGGGACGAACTGGGCGTGATTCGCGAGGTCAACTTCGCGAGAGACGCCAAAGGCACCCGGACAGCCTACTGCAAAGGCTACTTCTCTGAGGAACTCCTGAACGGCCGCGTGCTCAACACGCAGATCAGCCTCACCGGCACGCCGGAGGTCATCGGCCGGAAGATGGTGGACCGCTACGTGATCAACCCGACCGATGCCGGCCGGAAGATCTCCCAGGTCAAACTGGGCGAGCTGAAGGGCATCGGCGCGAGTGTCACGGTTACGGCTACCGGCGACAACCTGGGCGACAAGCTCTATGAAATCGAGAAGACCCAGGAGCTCAGCCACCGGCTGCGCTACGACTACTTGAACAACGACCTCATCTTCGAGGTGTGGAAAGGCAAGGACAGAACGGACGACCAGACTGAGAACAGCTGGGCCATCTTCTCGGACAGCTTCTACAACGTCAAGAACGCCGTCTACGACCGGGATGAGTCCGAGTATAAGAACTTCGCCTACGTCGCCGGCGAGGGAGAAGGCTCCGCCCGTGTCATCGTGGAGGTGGATCTCCGCAGCAGTGCGGACGAGGAGCGCCGGGAGGTCTACGTGGACGCCCGTGATCTCCAGAGCACCTACCAGGACGACGCCGGCGACGAGCACACGTACACGGCCGACCAGTACAGGGCGCTGCTTCGTCAGCGTGGGCTGGAGAAGCTGGCCGAGTACCAGAAGATCGAGACCGTCAACGGCGACGTGGATCCCAACGCCAACCTGACCTACGGCGTGGACTTCGACCTGGGCGACCTCTGCACCTACCGCTACGCAGACGTCGGCATCGAGACCACCAAGCGGATCACCGAGATCCAGGAGGTCTACGAGGGCAGCAAGCAAACCCTCTCCGTCGTCTTCGGCAATGACCAGATGACCAGCATCACGAAAATCATCCAAAGGGAGGTATTTTAACATGGCCATGAGATACGGCTATTTTGACTCGGAGATCACCGGCGTGGACTCCGAGGGTATGCCTATTTTTGACAGAGCAGAGACGTCGGAACTGTTCCGCCTGCTCTTTTCCAAACTGCTGACCAATGGCGTTCTGGCCAAGCCTGCCGACTGCTTCAAAGTGCTGGCAGGCGACACTGGCCTGAGCGTCACGGTCCGCCCTGGCTTCGGCCTGATCAACGGCGCCTTCGCCTATGATCCCGCCCCTGCCACTTTCCAGCTGGCCGCAGCTCCAACGAGCTACAGCCGCATCGACCGTGTCGTGCTGCGCTGCAACTATCTGGAGCGCCTCTGCGAGATCATCGTGAAGACCGGTACGGCGGCGGCAACGCCCCAGGTTCCGGAGCTCATCCAGCCCGTCAGCGGCGACTACTACGAACTGGGCCTGGCAAATGTAACGGTCAGCGCCAACCAGACCGTCATCACTCAGAGCTCCATCAGCGACACCCGCCCCAACAGCGCAGTCTGCGGCTACATCACCCAGTTCATCGACAGCATCGACACCGAGGCCTTCTATGACCAGTTCAATGCCTTCTATGCTGAGTTTGTGGCCAAGTCCAACGCCAGCTACTCCCAGTTCGAGCAGATGGCCAAGGCAGCCTATGACGGCTTCACGGCTGCCATCGACGAATACATCGAGGCGCTGGAGACCAAGGGCAACACAGATCTGACCGCCGTCACGGAGGCCATGAAAGAGTTCCAGCGCACCAGCCAGAACGCTTTCAACGAGTGGTTTGCCACCGTGCAGGGCCTTCTGGATGAGGACGTCGCCGGCAGGCTCATCAACAAGACGAACGATCTGGACGAGCGCCTGACCGCTCTGGAATACATGATCATCCACAACGATCTGTTCACTCACGTCGTTGACGATGATGGCAACCCGATCCTGGACGACGATGGCAACGCGATCATCGGCGACTGGAAATATAAAACCGCATAAGGAGGAACATTATGCAGATTGACGTAACAAACGGCAAACGCTTCACAGAGTACGACGCGCTGGCTGCCGTAGCCAGCGGGGAGGACGTTCTCCTGGTACGACTCGCAGACGGCACAGGCGTCAAGAGAATCCCTATCAGCGCCATCAAGGCCTTCATCAACGGAGACCTGGACACGCTGGAGACTGAGGACAAGACCAGCCTGATCGCCGCCATCAACGAAGTCTTCGGCCTGGTAGGCACCAACGCCCAAGACATCAAAGCCCTGAAGGAGCTGACCACAATGCTCGGCCAGACTGGTGCGTCCAGGGCCAACTCCTTCATCTATGAGCACGATCTCGGCGCCAGCTTCACCGCTGAGCAGTCCGCTGACATTCGTGCTGGCAAGTTCGAGAAGGTCCGCACCGGCGGCTACTGGACCATCAACAGCCGAAAATACTGGGCCGCCCATGCTGACTATCGTCTGCACTGTGGGGACACAGAGCTGACTACCCATCATATGCTGGTCATCCCCGACAAGTCCTTCTATAACGGCGTGATGAATGACACTAACGTCACGACCGGCTCCTACTACGGCAGCAAGATGAAGACCTCCGGCCTGGCCAACGCTCTGGCCACTGTCAAGGCTGACTTCGGCGCAGACCACATCCTGACTCACAGGATCCTCTTGCCTAACGCTGTCAGCAATGGCGCCAGCTCCGGCTGGGCATGGTACGACAGCCAGATTGACCTGATGAACGAGCACATGGTCTACGGCTCCTACGCATGGGGCGGCGGAGTGCAGAACGGCTACGACACGGGCATCGACAAGAGCCAGCTGGCTCTGTTCCAGGCACGCCCGGATCTGATCACGAACAGAGAGAACTGGTGGCTGAGAGACGTCCAGTCGGCGACGTATTTCTGCTATGTCGGCGACCACGGTGCTGCCGGCAGCTGGGACGCCTCGAACTCCTTCGGCGTCCGCCCGGCTTTCCTGATCTATTGATCAAAAATCCCGGCCCCTCGTGGGCCGGGTAAATCTAATCAAGGAGATAAGATAGCGTGTCAGACATTCCCAAAAGTAAAAGAGCATATTCCAACCTGGAAGCGCACCACAAGGCGCTGGACATCCGCAGAATGATCGCGGCGGAGCTCCTGGCCAGCTTCGCCTATAGCGAGAAAAAGCTGGAGGCAGCCATCCAGAAGCAGACCAAGCACATCCAGGATCCAGAGCGCAAGGCAGAGGTGGCGCAGGCCATCCGGAGCCTGGAGGAAGACTTCGCCTGCTGGTTTATCAAACGCCACCGCGACCGAGTGGACGACCTCTGCTGCGACATCGCGCAGCACCTCAGAGGTGCCAACACCATCTGGCCCACCTACCACTTCGAGTACAAGGACAGACGCGGCGAGTTAAACCAGGCGCTGAAGTGCTGCAACAAGCTCCAGGACGAGCTCCAGTACATCGCCGAGTCGCTGCCAGCGGACAAGAACAAGTATATGGGCATCGTGCTGGAAGTCGAGGCACTGTTCAACATGATCAAGGCACTGCGGCAGTCTGACAACCGTTTCCTGAAGCATCTGAAAGACTAAGAATATAGGGTGTCCTCTGTACGGACCGTCCAGTCGGCGACGAATTTCTGCAATGTCAACAACAACGGTAATGCCAACAACTGGAACGCCTCGAACTCCATCGGCGTCCGCCCGGATTTCACAACTGCACAAAGTCATCGGGCAAGTTCCCGCGTGCAGCAATGGGAAAGGAGAGGTCATCCTTCCAGCGGAAGCTGGTAAATGCTAACCAGGACGCTCCCGGTCACGACCGATGGGGCTATCGCGTGGTTTTTATATGACTGTATATTTTGATGCTAATAACATTTATGACGCCGGGACCAAGGCGATGCAAAGCAGCAAGTTCAAGCACAGCACCCAGCTGTTCGAGATGAACCACCTGCTGACCACTGCCCACATCCGGCAGGACTTTATCACCGGCGACTACAAGCCGGATCCGGGCAACAAGTTCCCGATCAATGAGCGCGGGCATCCGCGCTACATAACCAGTAACACGATGGTGGACAAGACGGTCAACCATCTGCTCTGCGACGAGGTGCTGACGCCGTCCATCAGCAAGTACCTGATCTATGACAACGGCGCCTCACAGAAGGGCAAGGGCGTGGCTTTCCATCGTCGCCGCTTCGAGGCTCGACTGCATCAGTACTTCATGCAAAACGGCACCAACGAGGGATACATCCTCCTGGTGGACTTCTCCGGCTATTATGCCAACATCCCGCACGACAAGTGCCTGGAGGTGCTCCAGACGTTCCTGGAGCGCGAAGTCGAAGATCCGGAGACGCTGGCCATCACTGAGATGCTGCTGCCGCTCATCTTCAAGACCTTCGAGCAGGACGTCTCTCGTTTCACTGACAAGGAGATCGAGGCGATGATGGCCGGAAAAATCGACCCGATGCTGAACTACGACGTGGATCCAGCGCTCCTGACCGGCGAGAAAATGCTCCGGAAGGGTGTGGACATCGGCTCCCAGCCTTCGCAGAACATCGGCATCGTCTACCCCTACCGGCTGGACAATTATGCCAAGATCGTCAAGGCGGTCAAAGGATACGGCCGTTATACCGATGACTCCTACGCAATCGCCCGGACCCGGGAGGAGCTGCTGGAACTTCTGGACGGTCTGGAGAAGGAGGCGAAAGAGTATGGGCTGATAATTAACCGCAAGAAAACCAGGATCGTGAAATTGTCCTCGGAGTTCTGGCACCTGCAGGTGTGCTACTCCTTAACGGAGACCGGCAGAATTATCCGGAAGATCAACCCGAAGAACATCACAAGGGAGCGGCGCAAGCTGAAGGCCTACAAGCGCCTGCTCGATAGCGGCCGCATCGACTACGCGACGGTCGAGAACGCCTTCAAGTCCTGGCTGGGAAGTCACTGGAAGTATATGTCGCATGATCAAGTTTATAACATGAGCAGCCTCTACTATGAGCTGTTCGGAAGGAGACCAAAATGGAAAAAAGGACATGGAAGATTACACTGGCTGATGGCACATCCCTCGACGGCCTCGACCTCAACGGGAACAACTACATCAGCTCCGCCGTCGTCGCCGAGGCCACCTTCGCCGGTAAGCTCTCCAGCGTGACCATCGAGGGGCCTGACGGCACCCAGACCTATCAGGACATGAAGCTGGTCCAGATCAGCAAGGTCGGCAAGAGCTACTGGTTTATCCTGGCCGAGAAGACGGCTGAGGAAAAGCAGAAGGAACTCGCCACAGCTGCTCTGGCCACCAACGCCAACAGCATCACCGACCTTCAGCTCGCTCTGGCTGAGGTCTATGAAATGATTATCGGAGGTAAATAACTATGGTTAAAGTTTACGCAGCTCTCATCAAGAAGGGGCTCAAAACCATCGACGACGTGCCCGAAAATCTGCGCGACGAAGTCCGCGCGCTCCTGGAGGAGTAAGATGATCCGGCGCTTCAGATCCTGGCTCAGAAAGGAGGTGAACAACATGGCAGTCATCTACGTCGCCCTGATCGTCAAGGGCAAGCGTACCTACGACAGCGTCCCTGACCTGATCAAGCCCCAGGTCAAGGAGATGCTGATCGACCTGGAACTGGCAGAGCTCGTCACTGAGTAAAGCCCACAATGCCCCCACGAATATCTCCGTGGGGGCATAATTCTAAGCAAATAAAAAGAAGGAAGGTACACAACATGAAAACTGGAATTTGCACAGCAGTGGGAGTCGTGGGCGGCTTCATCGCCAGCCTTTTCGGAGGCTGGGACGCAGCTCTGACCACGCTCCTGATCTTCATGGGCGTGGACTACGCTACCGGTCTCATCGTTGCCGGCGTGTTTCACAGATCCCAGAAGTCCACAGACGGCGCCCTGGAGAGTCGCGCCGGATGGAAGGGTCTCTGCCGTAAGGGCACGACTCTCCTGGTGGTACTGGTAGCCTGCCGCCTCGATCTGGTCACGGGCTCCACATTCATCAGAGACACGACGATCATCGCCTTCGTCGCCAATGAGACGATCAGCATTATCGAAAACGCCGGACTGATGGGCGTGCCTATCCCTGCCGTCGTGGTGAAGGCCATCGACATCCTGAAACAGAAGGCGGAGGGCGACGCTAACACCAGCCCAGGCAAGGAGTAAGCCGTGAAGGCGACAAGGTCCTCCACCGAGAGGACCATCTGGAACTACTTCTGCTGCAAAGGTTTCAGCCCGGCCGGTGTGGCCGGGCTGATGGGCAACCTCTACGCCGAGAGCGGGCTCAATCCGATAAACCTCCAGAACACCTACGAAAAGCGCCTGGGCCTCACGGACGCCGAGTACACGGCCGCCGTGGACTCCGGGAGCTACTCCAACTTCGTCCGCGACAGCGCCGGCTACGGCCTCGCGCAGTGGACATACTGGAGCCGCAAGGAGGCCATGCTCAACTATGCCCGGAAGACCGGCGCGTCCATCGGCGACCTGATGATGCAGCTCGACTTCATGTTCCAGGAGCTGAAGGGCCACGTGGCCGTCTTCCAGGTACTCCGGACAGCCCGGACCGTGAAGGAGGCGTCCGACATCGTGCTGACCAAGTACGAGCGCCCGGCCGACATGAGCAACGCCGTCAAGGTAAAGCGGGCCGGCTTCGGCCAGGCATACTACGACGCCTACGCAAACACTACAACAACCCCAGAGAAGGAGGAGATCACCGTGAGCAACAGCCCTCTGGTAACGTACACCAACATCACCAAGAACAAGACCAGCCCCCGCAACCACGCCATCGACACCATTACGATCCACTGCATCGTGGGCCAGTGGACGGCGAAGCAAGGCTGCGATTTTTTTGCCACCACTGACCGCGAGTGCAGCGCCAACTACATCGTCGGCAAGGATGGCTCCATCGGCCTGTCCGTCGATGAGGCGGATCGCTCCTGGTGCACTTCCAGCCGTGAGAACGACAACCGCGCCATCACCATCGAAGTCGCCAGCGACACCGAGCACCCCTACGCCGTGACCGATGCAGCCTACGCCGCACTGATCAAGCTGATAGCCGACATTTGCAAGCGCAACGGCATCAAGAAGCTGATCTGGTCCACCAACAAGGCCGACCGCGTCAACCACTCCAACGGCTGCAACATGACCGTGCACCGCGACTATGCCAACAAGGCCTGCCCGGGCCAGTACCTCTACGACCGCCACGGCGCCATCGCTGCGGCCGTCAATGAGCTCCTGGGCTCTGGCACTACCCAGCCATCCGAGGCGGCTCCGGGGGCCGTCCAGGGCTTCCCTACGACGCCCTTCACTGTCCGCGTCATTATCCCGGATCTGAACTACCGCAAGGGCCCCGGCATGAGCTACGCGGTCAGAGGCCAGACCGGCAAGGGCGTCTTTACCATCACCGAGGTGCAGGACGGCTGGGGCAAGCTGAAAAGCGGCGCCGGCTGGATCTATCTCGAAAACCCTGACTACTGCACCATCCAGGGCGTCGCAGCGAAGCCGGCCGAGCCGGATCCTGCTGACGTGCTGGCGCAGGAGATCGCCGGCAAGGTGAAGGGCTCCGGACTGGATCCTGCTGACGTTCTGAACAGGACCAAGAAGATCCTGGGCGTGGCATGATCGCCCTGATCAGCGTGGCGGCTCTCGTATTCCTGGGAGCCTGCTGCGCGGTCACAACAGCCAGCAAATACATGATAGACTAAGAGAGCCCCGGCACCCGCCGGGGCTCTTTTGCTTTATACGGCAATTCTGAGGACGACATAGTCCCGCAGCACGATGATCTTCGGGGTTCGAGTACCGTCGCGCGGGCTCCACTAAAAAGATCTTGATTTTTCAAGGTCTTTTTTGTTTTGTCAAATCGAAAGTAATCATGAAAAGCAGAACAGGCGGCTTGCATTCCCATATTTGATTGGATATAATAAATGTGTATGTACCTATATATATGTATGGCAGGAGCGGTAAGAATGAACTGTAAGCAGGCGCAGAGGCTTTTAGTGCCGTATATTAACGGCGAACTGGATGAAAAAGAAGAAGGCGAATTTGTAAAACATATCCGGCATTGCCCGGAGTGCTATGAAGAACTGGAAGTATATGCGACGGTATTTGCAGGTATCCGGCAGCTGGACGGAGCGGAAGAGACGGTAAATTACCGGACACTGGTGGAGGATTCCCTTGAGACTTCCGAGGCGGACGTACAGGATGAGAGATTTCTGTATACGTATGTCCTGTTTTTGCGTGCCGCAGCCATTATGGCACTTATATATATGATCGTGAGGTGGCTCTTTTAATGAGTGAAAAAATAGTTTTGATTGATGGGCACAGTATTATCAACCGTGCCTTTTATGGTGTCCCGGACCTGACCAATGCGGAGGGACTTCATACCAATGGAATCTACGGATTTCTGAATATTATGTTCCGGATTCTGGACGAGGAAAAGCCGGAATATCTGGCAGTGGCATTTGACCTGAAGGCACCGACGTTTCGGCATAAAATGTATGACGCTTATAAGGGAACGAGAAAACCTATGCCGGAGGAACTGCGTGAGCAGGTGCCGGTATTAAAAGAACTGCTTACAGCTATGGGTATCCCACTGCTTATGATGGAGGGTTATGAGGCGGACGATCTTTTGGGAACAGCAGCAAAAAAGAGCGAAGAGGCAGGAGTGGATGCAGTCATTGTATCCGGAGATCGGGATCTTCTGCAGCTGGCCACAGAGAAAATTATGATCCGGATGCCGAAAACAAAGAGAGGTGTCACGGAAATTGAAAATTATCATGCCCAGGATGTAAAGGATGCCTATCAGGTAACACCGTCCCAGATTATCGAGTTAAAAGCACTTATGGGAGATGCTTCTGATAATATTCCGGGGGTACCGGGTATTGGAGAGAAGACGGCAACCAATCTGATCGCTGCTTACGGCACGATTGAAAATGCGTATGCCCATGTAGAGGAGATTAAGCCAAACCGTGCAAAGGAAGCGCTGAAAAACCATTACGATATGGCCGAGATGAGTAAAGAACTGGCTACCATCTGCTTGGAAGCACCTCTTACTCTTTCTTTTGAGGATGCAAGGCTTACAAACCTCTATACGCCGGAGGCCTATGAATGGTGCAGAAAACTGAATTTTAAGAAGCTCTTGGGACGTTTTGAGGAGGCAGAAGCAGGCAAGCCGGCAGAACCGGAAGTGACGATGGTTACCGATTTTGCCGAGGCAGAAAATCTGTTTTCACGACTGAAAAATCAGAAGCAGATTGCCTTTGAACTGTATTATGAAGAGGAACTGCATGTATCTCTGACAGATTCGGAGCAGGAAGTGTTCTGCGTTTCCGAGGAAGGATTTCTGACGGAACAATATCTTCTGGACAAGCTGAGAGAAATCATCGAGGAAGTACCGCTTTGCGGGGCTTCAGATGTGAAAAAATTATTAGCTTTTGTCCATCCGGTTTGCCGGGAACATTTATTTGATATTGAGATTGCGGCTTATCTTATCAATCCGCTCATGAGCAGCTATGAGCATGAAGATCTGAAAAAACCGTATGCGGCACTCACTACTTTTAAAAAGATGCCGGAGCTTCTGAAAAAACTGGATGAGATGGGTATGAGAAAGCTGTTCGATGAGATCGAGATGCCGTTGGTATTTACCCTGTATGACATGGAGCAGGCGGGTATCCGGGTAAATGGTGAAGAACTCCGGGAATATGGGGAAGCGCTGGTTGGCCGGATTGAGGAGCTGGAGAAAAAGATTCATGAGGCAGCCGGTGAGGTATTTAATATAAATTCTCCCAAGCAGCTGGGTGTGATTTTGTTTGAAAAGATGGGGATGAAGGGTGGTAAGAAGACCAAGACCGGTTATTCCACATCAGCGGACATATTAGAAAAGCTGGCAGGCGATCAGCCCATAGTGAGGGATATTCTGGAATACCGTCAGCTGACCAAATTAAAATCCACTTATGCGGACGGACTGGCTGGCTGTATTGCGAAGGATGGAAGAATTCACAGCAAATTTAACCAGACCATTACAGCCACCGGAAGGATCAGCAGTACGGAGCCGAACCTTCAGAATATTCCGGTACGCATGGAGCTTGGACGGCTGATCCGAAAGGTCTTTATTCCGGCGGAGGATTGTATTTTCCTGGATGCGGATTATTCCCAGATTGAGCTTCGGGTACTGGCTCATATGTCCGGGGATGAGAAACTGATTGAGGCTTATCAGCAGGCAGAGGATATTCATCGTTTGACTGCTTCTCAGGTATTTCACGTGCCCATTGATGAGGTGACACCGCAGCAGCGTAGAAATGCGAAAGCAGTTAATTTTGGTATTGTATATGGAATCAGTTCTTTTGGGCTGTCTCAGGATCTGAGCATTTCCACCAAAGAAGCCAAAGAATATATTGAACGATATTTTGAAACCTATCCGGGAATCAAGTCTGGATGGACTGGTAGAGCATGCCAAAGAGGCAGGCTATGTGACCACCATGTATGGCAGGAGAAGACCGGTTCCGGAATTGAAATCTTCTAACTTTATGCAGCGATCCTTTGGAGAGCGCGTGGCCATGAATTCCCCCATTCAGGGAACAGCAGCGGACATTATCAAGATTGCCATGAACCGGGTGCATGACCGGTTACAGGAAGAGAGAATGAAATCAAGGCTGATCCTGCAGGTGCACGATGAATTACTGGTGGAGGCAAAGCTTTCTGAAGCAGATCGGGTAGAAGAAATTTTGCGGGAGGAGATGCAGCAGGCAGCGTCTTTGCGGGTTCCGCTGGAAATTGATCTCCACAGAGGAAAAAACTGGTACGAGGCGAAATAACAGATGAAAATTATCGGAGTGACCGGCGGTGTGGGAGCCGGAAAGAGTACGGTGCTGAACTATCTGGAAAAACGTTACGGAGCGAAGCTTATCCTGGCGGATCTGGTAGGTCATGAAGTGATGGAACCAGGTCATGAAGCTTATGAGCAGGTAGTAAAGGCGTTTGGCCAGGAAATAGTAAGTGAAGACAAAACCATTGACCGGAAAGCATTGGGAGCTATCGTATTTGCGGATGAGAAGAAACGCATGATTCTGAACAGGATCATCCATCCGGCGGTGCGGCAGGAAATTCTGCGGCGGTTGGAAGAGGCGAAATTATCACATTTGTCCTCTACTGTAGTAGAAGCTGCCTTATTTCTGGAAGAAAATTATGATGCATTCTGTGATGAAACATGGTATATTTATACAGATGAAAAAATTCGGCGTCAAAGACTGAAGGAAAGCCGCGGTTACAGCGACGAGAGGATAGATCAGATCTTCCGAAGCCAGAAAACACATGAAGAATTTCAGAAGCGCTGTCTGTTTATGATTGATAATAACGGCAGTGAGGAAGAGACATTTCGACAGATAGACAGAAGGATGAAGGAATAGATGAGATTATGCAGTATTGCCAGCGGAAGCAGCGGAAACTGTATTTATACAGGAAGTGACAATACCCATCTGCTGGTGGATGCGGGCATCAGCGCGAAACGGGTCGAAGCGGGTTTAAAGGAACTGGAGCTGGAAGGAAGCGACATTCAGGGGCTTTTGATTACCCATGAGCATTCAGATCATATTAAGGGAGTGGGTGTTCTGGCCAGAAGATATGGTGTGCCGATCTATGCAACGGAAGGCACGATCCGTCAGATGAAGTCTATGAGCAGTCTTGGAACCATAGACGAAGGACTGTACCATGTGGTGCATGCTGATGAAGATTTTTTCATAGGGGATATGAAGGTGGAACCATTCGCTATTTCTCATGATGCGGCGGAACCGGTGGCTTATCGGTTTGAGTGCGGAGAGAAGAGTACGGCGGTAGCCACGGACATGGGGGTCTATAACGATTATATTGTGGAACATCTTAAGGGGCTGGATACAGTTCTTCTGGAGGCGAACCACGATATTCAGATGCTTCAGGTAGGACCTTATCCTTATCCTTTAAAACAGAGGATTTTAGGAGAGAGGGGACATCTGTCCAACGAGAGTGCCGGACAGCTTCTTTGCAGAATTCTGCATGATAATATTAAGAAGATTTACCTCGGACATCTGAGCAAAGAAAATAACTACGCGGAACTGGCTTATGAGACGGTACGTCTGGAAATTGAGCTGGATCCGGTGGATTATAAATCCGGAGATTTTGATATTCAGGTAGCAGACAGGGAACAATGCTCCGGAGTATGTAATTTCTAACCAATATGGAGGAGAACCTATGAAAAACAAATTTATTATCACAGTAGTAGGACACGATACCGTAGGCATTATTGCAAAAGTCTGCACGTATCTCGCAGAACATCAGGTAAACATTCTGGACATTTCCCAGACCATCGTTGACGGTTATTTCAATATGATGATGATCGTGGACGCTGCACAGGCAGGAGATGTGACAGAGCTTTCCAGTGATCTCGGTGCACTGGGACAGGAGATCGGCGTAGTGATCCGCTGTCAGCATGAAGATATCTTTAACATGATGCATCGTATCTAAGGAGAGATAAGAAGACTATGATCAATATTACAGAAGTTCTTGAGACCAATAAAATGATCGAGGAAGAGAATCTGGATGTACGTACCATTACGCTGGGCATTAGCCTTCTGGACTGCATTGATTCTGACCTTGAGACTTTGAAGAAAAATATTTATGAGAAGATCACCACGACGGCCAAAGATCTGGTATCCACTGGAAAATCCATCGAGGCGCAGTACGGAATTCCCATTGTTAATAAACGTATTTCCGTAACTCCGATTGCTCTGGTCGGTGGACCGGCCTGCAAGACACCGGATGATTATGTGGAGATTGCCAAGGTGCTGGATAAGGCAGCCCATACGGTAGGCGTTAACTTCCTGGGCGGGTTTTCTGCACTGGTTTCCAAGGGAATGACGAAGAGTGACGAGCTTCTTATGCGTGCCATCCCGAAGGCGCTGGCAGCGACGGAACGTGTCTGCAGTTCTGTCAATGTGGGTTCCACCAAGACCGGTATTGATATGGATGCAGTCCGTCTGATGGGTGAAATTGTAAAAGAAACTGCAGAAATGACGAAGGAGAATGATTCTCTTGGCTGTGCAAAACTGGTTATTTTCTGCAATGCACCAGATGATAACCCGTTCATGGCAGGTGCTTTCCATGGAGTAACTGAGGGAGATGCTGTCATCAATGTGGGTGTCAGTGGCCCTGGTGTTGTAAAGAAGGCCCTTTCCCAGGTTCGTGGAGAAAATTTTGAGGTACTTTGTGAGACGATTAAGAAAACTGCATTTAAGATTACCCGCGTTGGTCAGCTGGTAGCTCAGGAAGCATCCAGAAGAATGGGAATTCCATTCGGTATCATCGACCTTTCTCTGGCACCGACTCCGGCCATTGGAGACAGCGTCGCTGAGATTCTGGAGGAGATTGGTCTGGAGCATGCAGGAGCACCGGGTACTACTGCAGCCCTGGCACTTTTAAATGACCAGGTAAAGAAGGGCGGTGTTATGGCATCTTCTTATGTAGGCGGCTTAAGCGGTGCATTTATTCCGGTCAGTGAAGATCAGGGAATGATTGATGCCGTACAGGCGGGAGCACTTACGTTGGAAAAATTGGAAGCTATGACCTGTGTCTGCTCTGTAGGTCTTGATATGATTGCCATTCCGGGTGACACAAAAGCAACTACCATTTCTGGTATTATTGCTGACGAGATGGCAATCGGTATGGTTAACCAGAAGACAACGGCAGTTCGTCTGATTCCGGTTATCGGAAAAGGTGTAGGTGAGATGGTAGAGTTTGGTGGATTGCTTGGCTATGCACCGATCATGCCGGTAAATAATTTCTCCTGCGACGCATTTGTAGGAAGAACCGGAAGAATACCGGCTCCGATTCACAGTTTTAAGAACTAAAAGGTAATACTTGCCAATGAAACAGCCGGACTGGAAAAGAAAATTGGGAAAATTATCCCAAAACTCTTGACAGTTCGGCTGCTGTCGTCTATAATCAAAAATGTGCAGAGAGTGCTGTATCAAGTGCGTACCTACCATACAACAGGTACGAAAAGGGAATCAGGTGTGAGTCCTGAGCGATCCGGTCACTGTATTCGGAGAGTCTGTTTTCAAAATCCCATTGCATAACCCAATCATACATGTGAGAAGGGGAGGACAGACGTTGGTATCCGTAAGTCAGGAAACCTGCTTGGTATATGAGATGAGCTTCCGAGCAAGGCTTAACATCCAACAGATGGAGTGAATGGCGCACTTCATTTTGCGAAATGTCGGCTTGTGGGTTATAGCGGCAGTTTTTTATTTATGTGAAATCTCATGCAGAATGCACGAATATATGACTGGTGTATATGCGTTATCCTCCATATTCATCGCATATGAATGGCACATCAGTCCAGCAACAGACAATGACCCCTCCGGGCGCAGGTTCCTGAACATCCTGCCTCCCGGAGGGGTCATTATTATCAGCACATCTTATGTGTCTTCTTCTGCCATGCGGTAGCCAACTCCGATTTCAGTAAAAAGATAAATTGGCTCTGCAGGGTTTGGCTCCAGTTTTCTTCGGATATTTGCCATATGTACCCGGAGACTGGTGTTGTCATTTTCGGAATAAGGTCCCCATACATATTCAATCAGTTTATCATAAGTGAGCACGCGGCCACTGTTCTGAGCCAGAAGCGCCACGATTTTGTATTCGTTCTGAGTCAGATGGATGTCCGTTTCGTCTCTGGTGACCAGTCGTTTTTCAAAATCAATGGTCAGGCCGCCATGGTGATAGGGATGGAGGAGCGGATCGCTGCCTGTCTGGTGCTGCATGGTATGGCGGAGGGCTGTCCGAATTCTTGCCAGAAGCTCGGAATTGCCAAAGGGTTTTGTTATGTAGTCATCAGCGCCCAGATCCAGTGCAAGTACCTTGTCCTGCTCCTGAGTACGGGCAGAAATCACGAGAATGGGAACTGCGGACCAGGTTCTTATTTTCTGAATCACTTCTGTTCCATCCAGATCCGGAAGTCCCAGATCTAAAAGGATCAGATCAGGCGTGGAAGAAGCGGCCTGGGAAAGTCCTTCCGTAGCGTTTGAAGCAGAAATTACCTGGTAGTTTTGAGATTCCAGGACAGAAGTAATAAAGCTCAGAATATTTCGCTCATCTTCAATGACGAGGATTCGGATCGTAGGTTTCATGATGGATTTCCTCCTTCGGAATAGTAAAACAGAATTCAGCTCCTTCGGTGAGATTGCGTGCGGTAATCTCACCGTTATGGGCATTGACGATGGCTTTGCAAATAGAAAGCCCAATGCCCATGCCTTTGCGGGTATCCACAGTGGATGTAGCAGAGCTGGGAGCAGACGGAACCGCGTCAAAGATACCTGACAGACGGTCCGAGGCAATTCCGGTTCCATAGTCACGGATGCAGAATTTGATGGCATCTTCGGTACTGCTTAAGGTACATTCCAACGGTTTTGTGCTGCGGGCATGAAAATATGCATTTTCAATGAGATTCAGGAGCACCTGCTTTATGAGCAGCGGATCCATGGGAGCAGTTACGAATTCATCGGGAATGACGGTCTTAATCTGCAGGTCCGGGTATCGTTTTCGAGAAGTGGACACTGCATCAAAGAGCACTTCTTCTGCAGCCTCTGGTGTTTTTTTCAGAACACTTGCTCCGCCGTCGGTAATCCGGGTGACGGACAGAAGATTCTCCACCATATGAAGCAGCCAGTTGGCATCTTCATAGATTTCAGAGACCAGTTCCCGTTTTTCTTTCGGTGGAAGAGCGGCCTCGTTTTCCAGATAAGAAGAGCTGGCTCCGATCATGCTGGTGAGAGGGGTTCTAAGATCATGGGAAACCGCCCTCAGCAGGTTGGCGCGAAGCTTTTCTTTTTCTGCTTCAGCCAGAAACTTTTCTGCTTCATTAATTTTTCGTGCCTGATCTTTCATGCGGAAGGTGGTGGCACTGGTCAAAATAGAAATGAAGTACATGACCATAAAGGTGAAGGGATATCCGGACACAGCAAAGCTGAACTGGCCAAACGGATAAGTAAACAGGTAATTTATGAAAAAAACACTGACAATACCAGAGATAATACCATATCGGTATTTGTCCGTGTGGTAGGAAATCATAATAATCGTCAGGATGTAAATCAGCGCCACATTGGCAGAACCGGTAGGATTGACATGGTGGTAGATGGAAGAAATCCCGGTAGCCAGCGCCATGGCCCAAATGGTAAAGAGCAGACTGAAATGGGCATGAAAGGTATGGGTGCGCGAAATTCGTTCCACAAAATTGGTGAACAGTTTCCAGATATAATTTTTCAAAAGCAGAACCTCCTGTGGTCAGATGACCAGCATTTTTCTTCGGTATTCATTCTGAAAGGGCCGTCCGTGCAGCAGGGAACGGACGGATTCATAAAGATGATCTGCATAGAGCTCTTTCGGTGGAATTCCAGCCTGGGAAAGGGAAGTGATCACGGGCAGATTCCCATGAGCACTCAGTTCTTTCAGCAGTATGGCGGATGATTTTCGAAATCCGAGTACGCGGAATACACTTGCAGGCTTATATTCGCGGACATCCAGCAAAACATGGAGTAGTGCACGACTTACGGAAGTGCGGGTCAGTTCCCGGGTTTTCAGAAGATCCGTAAAACCGGAAAAGGATGAAAATTCATCCAGACGGTTCCAGATCCGATTGGAGAGCTCTGCACTGACACCAAAGTACTGTTCCAGTGGCTGATCCTGTAATGCCCGCAGTTTCTGTAAAAGGGGCAGAGAAAAGGAATTCTCCGAGACAGGTGACAGTCCTTCGTAGTCCTTGTAGAGTTCCGGAAATGGAAGCTGCTGCAATATACGGTCAGTGAAGACGCCCTGACTCTTCATCAGAGTGTCTCGGATACCGCTGGCAGAGGCAGATTTTCCGTCTGTAACGGTAATGTCGTGGTAAGCATTTCCCTCCCGCTGAACGGTATGAGGAAGGATCGTGCTGTGAAGCCGTTTCAGCGCTTTCAAATATTCCAACCCCAGCAGGTTGTTGGGCGCATCGAGAAGATCAGAGGCAAGATCCGGTGCATATTCCTTCATGGCATGTGCCCGGGCAGCCGGGAAACTCATTCCCTCCTTTAAATACTTTCGAAGGAGAATCTGATATTCTTCCGGCTCCTCTGCCAGAATGTCTGCCAGCTTCTGAAGATCCATAAGAGAACCACATTCACTGCCGAAGCAGAGATCTGTCACGATTCCCGTATCTGCCAGCATCTTCACAGCACCGGATGCAAAGTATTCGGCGCTTCCCGTGGCGACAGATACAGGAAGTTCCAGCACCAGATCAGCACCGCTTCGCAGAGCTGCCTCTGCCCTTGTATATTTATCGAACATGGCAGGCGTTCCCCGCTGCACATAATT
>ERZ809296.946-NODE-946-length-38766-cov-7.404175_pt1 | contig 38766 bp, 39 predicted proteins | sample MGYA00520511_ERZ809296 | MGnify/ENA primary metagenome ERZ809296 (study PRJEB31576, sample SAMEA3212662) | Homo sapiens | biome: human-gut; feature: human gut; material: fecal | place: Sweden | collected 2012 ...
GGACGACGAAATCGAATTCTAACGAATTACCGATTTCTGTCCCACTCTCTTTATTCTTTAGGAGGCTTTTGTATCCTATTTTTGATAGGTTTTTACGACCCAATTGACCCCTTCATCTGCTGTGAGAGTATAGACGGGATTCTGACTCGTTTCATAAAAGGTCATGGAGAGAGTTTTACCATCTACGAATACTTCGATGGAGTTGGTATCGCGAATGATCGAAAAATGATGATCCTTTTCAGCATCCAACTGAATCCATCTCGATTGAAATACTGGATTTTCTTTTCCAGAAATGGGGTGCCCAAATTGGTCTCGACTTAAGCTAAAGCGTTTTTGAGAGGCGTCGTAACTCAATTGCAAGACACTATCAGGATCAGTTTCATCACCATAACCTAGGATAAAGGAGCGACCCGGTTTGGCATTTAGTTCAAACAAGGTTTGTTTCCCTTTCGCTGGGATCGTGATTTGATTGCCCTTCACAATGGTTTCTGGCGCATTCTCTACAAGGAAGTGATCTTTCACAGACTCAGGTAATTCCTGAACCAATCTTCCGTCTCTCAAACCTAATTTTCTAGGAACCGTCATGCTTCCTGCCCAACCATGACCTAAGTCATGACTAGGGATGGAACGTTGCCACATTTGCATCCAAGCAACCATGTATCGTTCGCCATTTGATCCTTGACAAGTTTGAGGAGCATAGAAGTCCAAGCCACCATCAATTTCATCATAGGAATCGACAACAAACTGACCCGTTTCCCAATTCATGTCACCGATAAAGGCAACAGTCGAATTTAAATTCCAGTATTTTTCTTGCTGTCTTTCCATTTCAATGGGAGACAGAATCAAGACCCATTTACCATCTAAGGGGAAGAAATCCGGACATTCCCACATGATACCTTGCCCTTTTTCACCTTCTAATAGAACCGATGTAAAGATCCAATCTACTAGATTACTTGATGCAAATAGGAGAATTTGACCTCTGTCATCTGGCGTCTTAGAAGCAACGACAGCGTAATAGCTTCCTTTGTATTCAAAGACTTTGGGATCACGAAAATCAGCAATATCTGCGATACCATCAATATGCTGCATATGAATCACTGGATTAGTGGGGATTTTTTCAAAGGTAATGCCATCCGTCGATACCGCAAGACACTGAGTTTCTTCGCGCTTTTCCTCATCGTCTACATGACCCGTATACAGCAAGTAGAGCTTGTCGTCTTTCACGATAGCACTACCCGAGAAGCAGCCATCCTTATCATAGCTTTCACTTGGCGCTAATGCTACTGGCAGTTCTTCCCAATGGAGAAGATCTTTTGATTTGGCATGCCCCCAATGCATGGGCCCCCAAACACTATCATAGGGATAGAATTGGTAAAACAAATGGTATTCTCCGCGGAAATAAACAAAGCCATTAGGATCGTTCATCCAGCCAATTGGAGGTAGTAAGTGAAAGGATCCTCTATATTGCTGGTCAACCTTCTCCCTGTTTTCATCGATATACTGATTTGCTTTTCGAATGCTTTCCTTCATCTTTTTTACCTATTTTCTATTTTCAGTGCTGGCAACCTGGTCTTGGTCACTCCACTTCTTCATCCATTTGGGGATTTCTTGGCTAATGGTCGTGGGTAGAACCACATAAGCCTCCTTGCTCAAGTCTTCTGCAATGGCTGAATGGAGATAGGTCGCAACCACCACGCGCTCATAGAGACTGACCTGTGGAAATTGACCCGCAAATCCTGCGATCATCCCTGCCAAGGTATCTCCCATACCCCCTGTTGCTTGATAGGGACCACCAACATCTAGCTGATAGCCCTCATCTTGCCCACTTGTCCAAATGCGGGTGTGTGGCCCTTTTTCTACAATGACAGTCCCTTGAGGAAAGTTCTGCACTGCTCTTCGACTCTTGCCTTCTGTCTGGCTTGCTAGATCAAGCCCTGACAGTTTTTCCCATTCTTTTTGATGGGGGGTAAAGACCAACTGAGCCTCTGGCAATTCAAACTGAGAGGCTGCAAAAAGACTAATAGCTCCTCCATCTAAGATCAAGACCTGCTGGCTAGAGACTTGTTCAAAAATCATGTGCAAGATTGCTTGGCTTTCTCTTGCTTCCTTTAAGCCCGGTCCTACGAGAATCACGCTAGCTTTTTGGAACTGCTCACAAAGGAGTTCGTGATCTGCCAAATCAAAGCCCATGGCTTCAGGAAGATGGCTATGAAGGGCTGTAAGATTATCAGGATCTGTTGCGACAGTAACCAGCCCTGCTCCACTGTGAACCGCAGCAAGCGCCGCCATAATGATGGCTCCCCCATAAGGGTAAGTCCCTCCAATCAAGAGCAGGCGACCAAAATCGCCCTTATAAGAATTCGCCTCTCGCTTTGCAATGACACGCTGAATCTCTTCTTTCTGAACTATTCTCATACCTTCCTCATTTCTAGCGAAAAAGGAGAAGCCACGACTCCCCCTCCTTCTTTTATTTTCCTCTGAATTCTGCAAAGACTTGCAAGATCTTAGCAGCTACAGCTTGTGGTTGATTTTGTTTGGCTACCAATTGATCATCCGCATAAGGCTGAAGGGCTGGAAAATCACCAATCTGAACTGCATAAAGAGCTTTTTCAAAGAGCTCGATATCATTTTGATCATTGCCAAAAGCCACGAAATTCTCTCCACAGAGTTCTTCTACGGTTGTTGCTTTATGCGTATCTGCTGGATTGAGATAGATGCATTTTTCATGCGCATGATAGCGGATATGGGCCTTGTCTGTCTTTTCGATTCGCTCGATGATCTCATCCACGAGCTCCTCATGGCCACCCATATAGATCACAACCTTAATCGGATCTGTCAGCTCCTCTAACGAACGATACTGGGCTTTCTTGAGGGGATCTACATTAGCAACAAAAGGAATTTTTTCCAAAATCTGTCCGCTATAATCAAAGGTATCATCCACAAAAAATGGTAGATTGTAATGGCGGCAAAAGCCAAGGACTTCCCGATACACATCCTTGTCCAATTGTTCCTCATATACCAATTGCCCCTGGCGATAGGCCAATCCACCATTTAAGCCTATCACGAGTTGCTGACTCAATGGGTCCCCTAAAAGACCCAAGCAGTCCCGGTAAGAACGTGCAGAAGCAAAGGCAACTTCATGGCCAAATTCTTCTGCTCTCAATAAGACCTGTTTGATTTCATCATCGATTGTGACACCATCGAATGACAGGGTTCCATCTAAATCAAATACAAACTTCATCTTGTTCACACTTTCATTTTTTTAAGGCACGAACAGCTGCTTCGTAGGTCTGCTCCATCAGCATGGTGACAGTCATAGGCCCAACCCCTCCTGGTACCGGGGTAATATGACTGGCCAAAGGTGCAACAGAGTCAAAATCGACATCCCCACACAATTTGCCATTCTCATCGCGATTCATCCCGACGTCAATGACGACGGCGCCTTCTTTCACGAAGTCTGCTGTTACAAATTTCGCACGACCGATCGCAACAACCAAGATATCTGCTCTTCTAGCAATTTTAGGCAGATGATGGGTCCGAGAATGGGTCAAGGTTACCGTCGCATTTTTGGCGAGGAGCAACTGCGCCATGGGTTTTCCAACGATATTGGAACGACCAATCACGACTGCTCGCTTCCCTTCTAGATCAATCCCGTACTCTTTGAACATCTCCATGATACCAGCGGGAGTCGATGGCACCATAATCGGATTTCCAGCCCACAAGCGTCCCATATTCAATGGATGAAAGCCATCCACATCTTTTGTCGGATCAATGGCTAAAAGGACTGCATCCGCATCGATATGCTTAGGCAGTGGCAACTGCACTAAAATCCCATGCCAAAGGGGATCTTGATTGTAGTGTTCGATCACTTCTAATAATTCAGCTTGGCTGATGCTTTCAGGAAGTCGTCTCACTTCACTCCGAAAGCCTGCCGCAATAGCAGAACGCTCTTTATTTCTTACATAGATTTTGCTGGCTGGATTATCTCCTACCACGATGACAACGAGACCAGGCACAAACCCTGTCTCTTCTTTTAATCGTGCTGTTTTCTTCGCAATCTCACCCTGTAATTTTGTAGCGAGCGCCTTTCCATCAATGAGTGTCGTCATATCAATTCTCTTTCTAGTCAAGTAATGAAAATAGTCCTCTCTATTATAGCAGATTTCCACTCTCAAACCTAACTGTTCCTAATTAGAATTTCTTATAGACGAAAACTATAGCCAGATGGACAAAAAATGAGCTTGAGACCACCCCAAACTCATCCACACAGCTGCTTAGTAAAGCAATTCATAAATTTCCATTGCAATTAAATCAATGCTATCAAATGTATAGGTTTCACGCGCTTCAACATCACGAAGTGTAAAGGTTGAACCTTCTTCTTCATTGTGGTTGTATGCTACTTCAGCGACAACAACACCGTCACGTTCAAAATTACGTTTCAAGTTTCCACCGTCTTTTGTCATCGTCTCCAAACGGTTGATAATCCGTACTAAATGTGATTCCATTTTATTTCTCCTCTTTACTTTCTACTCTCCTATTTTATCATAAAAGAGAAAGCTCTTCCAATAAAAATTCACATTTTTCCATTGATTTGCTCTCTTCTTCACTCCTTAGCGACATTCCGTAGCAAATTCTTGCAAACTTCTAGAATACTGATATAATGAAACTATAAATCTTTGACTATTTTTGACCTTTTAAAAATAGGCTCGTCTCTTGATGGAAAACCATCAAAAACCTACTGTGAGGTATGTATATGCTTTGTCAAAATTGTAAAATAAATGAATCAACCATCCATTTATATACAAATGTAAATGGACGTCAGCAGCAAGTAGACCTCTGTCAAAATTGCTATAAAATTATGAAAACAGACCCAAATAACAGCTTCTTGAAAGGCATGACCCAACGGAGCCAACTCACTGGAGATCCTTTTGAAGATTTCTTCAATAACCTTGGAAACTTCCAAAGTCCGCAAGAACCTCAAACCCCTCCAACTCAATCCGGAGGCAGTTATGGAGGTGGCGGCTACGGCCAAAACAATAACCGTGGTGGCGGTCAAGACCCTCGTCAAGCACGCCCTCAAAAGCCAAAAGGACTGTTAGAAGAGTTCGGCATCAATGTCACAGAAATTGCCCGCAAAGGGGATATTGACCCTGTCATTGGCCGTGACGAGGAGATTATCCGTGTCATCGAAATTCTCAACCGTCGAACCAAGAACAATCCGGTTCTGATTGGAGAGCCTGGGGTCGGAAAAACTGCTGTTGTGGAAGGCCTGGCTCAAAAAATCGTCGATGGCGACGTTCCACATAAATTGCAAGGAAAAGAAGTCATCCGCCTAGACGTCGTGAGCCTCGTTCAGGGCACAGGCATCCGTGGTCAATTCGAAGAACGCATGCAAAAATTAATGGATGAAATTCGTCAACGCGAAGATGTTATTCTGTTCATCGACGAAATCCATGAAATTGTTGGCGCAGGATCAGCTGGCGAAGGAAATATGGACGCTGGAAATATCCTCAAACCAGCCTTAGCGCGTGGAGAACTCCAATTAGTTGGGGCTACTACCCTCAATGAATACCGTATCATTGAAAAAGATGCGGCCTTGGAACGTCGGATGCAGCCCGTTAAGGTCGATGAACCAACGGTTGAAGAAACCATCACCATCCTCAAGGGCATCCAAAAAAAATACGAAGATTATCACCACGTCCACTATACAGACGGGGCTATCGAAGCGGCAGCTATTCTGTCAAACCGCTACATCCAAGATCGCTTCCTGCCAGACAAGGCCATTGATTTGTTGGATGAAGCGGGATCTAAAATGAACCTGACCCTAAACTTTGTGGATCCAAAAGTGATCGACCAGCGCTTGATTGAAGCGGAAAACCTCAAAGCCCAAGCGACGCGCGAAGAAGACTTTGAAAAAGCAGCCTACTTCCGCGACCAAATCGCGAAATACAAGGAAATGCAAGGACAACATGTCACAGATCAGGAGACTCCTGTCATCAGTGAAAAAACCATTGAGCATATCGTTGAACAAAAGACCAATATTCCTGTTGGTGATTTGAAAGAAAAGGAACAGTCTCAATTGATCAATCTGGCTTCTGATTTGAAAGCCCATGTGATCGGTCAAGATGATGCAGTGGATAAAATTGCGAAAGCCATTCGACGCAATCGTGTCGGCCTAGGATCGCCAAATCGTCCAATCGGAAGCTTCCTTTTTGTCGGACCAACCGGTGTCGGGAAGACCGAATTGTCTAAACAATTGGCGATTGAACTCTTTGGTTCTGCAGACAATATGATCCGCTTTGATATGAGCGAATACATGGAAAAACACAGCGTAGCGAAACTAGTCGGAGCTCCTCCGGGCTATGTGGGCTACGATGAAGCTGGACAACTAACTGAAAAGGTCCGCCGCAATCCATACTCTCTCGTTTTGCTAGATGAAGTTGAAAAAGCCCATCCAGACGTCATGCACATGTTCCTCCAAGTCTTGGATGATGGCCGTCTGACAGATGGTCAAGGCCGCACCGTCAGCTTTAAAGATACCATTATCATCATGACCTCTAATGCTGGAACCGGCAAAGCTGAGGCCAATGTTGGTTTTGGAGCGGCTCGCGAAGGACGCACCAACTCTGTACTTGGAGAACTCGGTAACTTCTTTAGCCCCGAATTCATGAACCGTTTTGATGGCATCATTGAATTCCAACCTCTATCAAAAGAAAACCTGCTTCAAATCGTTACCCTCATGCTCGATGAAGTCAATCAACGTCTCGCACAAAATGAGATTCATCTGGACGTCACAGAGAAGGTGAAAGAAAAATTGGTCGATCTGGGATACGATCCAAAAATGGGGGCCCGCCCACTCCGTCGTACCATCCAAGACTATATCGAAGATGCTATTACTGATTATTACCTGGAACATCCAAGTGAAAAACAACTCAAAGCCGTCATGACCAGCAATGGGAAAATCTCTATCAAGTCTGCTCACAAACCAGTTGAACAGACTTCAGAATCATAATCAGTAAATGTACATTCAGAGACTGGAAAATCCAGTCTCTTTCTTTTTTTCCTCCAGATTTTTGCTAAAAAATATGATATAATGATGAAAAAATAAGAAAAGAGAAAACCATGACCATTCCAAGTTTTGGTGAAAAGAAACAAGATGTTGCGTATGTGAACCGATACGGTGTCTACGCTGTTATTCCCAATAAGGATCAGGATCAGATCATCCTCGTTCAAGCTCCAAATGGGGCTTGGTTCTTACCTGGCGGGGAAATCGAGGCGGGTGAAGATCACTTGCAAGCTCTGAAACGGGAACTGATCGAAGAATTAGGCTTTACTGCTATTTTAGGGCGATACTATGGCCAAGCAGACGAGTATTTTTATTCTAGCCACCGGGATACCTACTACTACAATCCTGCCTATATTTATGAAGTCGTCGACTACACAGAAACTCAAAAACCACTGGAAGATTTTAACAATCTCTCTTGGTTCCCAGTAGAGGAAGCGATTGAAAAACTGAAACGAGGCAGCCATAAATGGGGCATTGAACAGTGGAAAATTGCCCATAAAAACTAAAGGACTTCTTTCACAAAATAAAAAAAAGTGCTATAATAAATGAAGATAGAGGTCAGGAGGAACTCATATGAAGCTCATTAATACCACCAATAGTCATGCTACCTTGGTTAAAAATCAACTTGCTAGTACTGACGCCTTGCTTGTCGAGGTTTATTCCGCGGGCAATACTGATGTTATTTTTACACAAGCCCCAACCCACTACGAATTGTTGATCAGCAACAAACACCGAGCTATTCGTGAAACTGAAGTAGAATTAATTCGTGAGTTCTTTTTAAAACGTAAGATTGATCTTCAAAACATTGACCAATCCGCTATTAAAACCCTCTACTCTGATAAACTAATTGAAATTTCCTTTCCAATTACTAAGTAAGGCCAATTTGCCTTACTTTTTTTTTGGTATCTTTTTCCAAAAAAAATCCTTTCACCTCGATTATGAGATGAAAGGATTCTTTATTTCTGAAAGATCATTTTTACGTGAGGGGAAGAAGCCAAGATAAAGGGCTCGCTCACCGTTTGAAAACCTAATTTTTCATACAAGCCGACCACCTGTTCTTGAGCCTCAATTTCAATGGTCCGTCCAGGAAATCTCTGTTCACACAGGTCCAAAATTTGCTCTACCATAGCTTTTCCTAGTCCTTGACCACGGCTACCTTTGGAAACAGCCACTCTGCCAAAATGAATCGTCAGTCCCGTTGCGAATATGCGAGCATAAGCATCCACACGTCCTTCCCTATTTTGATGAAAAAGATGGATAGATCGATAATCAATATCATCGAGATCATTGTAGGTCCTAGTTTGTTCCACGACAAAGGTCTCTAATCGCAGCTGAACGATCTCGTAAAACTCTTTCAGTTCTAGTTCCTTAAATTCTTTCTGGTACCACATAACTTCCTCTTTATTGAAAAGTCGCAAGGAGACTCTCTCCCTGCGATTTTTCACTTCTTATTATTTTGCTTCAAATCCTTCTGCGACTGCGTCCGCAAAGTTCTCTTCGACAATGCTTGCACAGTGATCACAGATGGTTGCGTGGTAGTGGCGTTCTGCAGTTGTTGGATCGATACGACGGCAACGGTCACAAACTTCACCAGCTGCACGTTCAACCGTGAAGGCTACATCTTCAAAGGTCACTGCACCTTCTGGTGCTGGGCCTTCTGCAATGGTCAACTCAGAAACAATCAAGAGTTGAGCGACATTGTTATCAACAGCTCCAAGAAGTGTTTTCACCACTTCATTTGGATAAACTGTCAAGTGAGCTTCTAGTGATTTACCAATCACTTTTTCATTACGTGCTTCTTCCAAGGCTTTTTGAGCTTGACCACGGAAGTCCATGAAGGCTGACCAAGTATCCAAGATTTCTTCTTGGTTGGCAAACGTTTCTGCTTCTGGCAATTCTGATAATTGAACAAAATCCTCTGCTTCAAACTCAAGGTATGACCAGATTTCTTCAGCAGTGTGAGGAAGAATTGGCGTCAAGAGTTTAGTGATTTTCACCAAAATATCATAGAAGACAGTTTGCATTTGACGGCGTTCAAGGGATTTAGCTCCTTCGATGTAAACAACATCCTTGGCAAAATCTAGGTAGAAGGCAGACAGGTCAACGTTGATAAAGTTGACTAGCGCTTTGTAGATCGTCAAGAACTCAAAGTTTTCATAAGCGTCACGGATGGTCTTGACAAGCTGGTTAAAGCGAATGGTCATGTACTTGTCCACTGAACGAAGCTCGTCGTAAGCAACTGTATCCTCAGCCGGGTTAAAGTCAGAAGTATTCGCGATCAAGAAACGAAGGGTATTTCGGATCTTACGGTAAGTCTCAGACACTTGGCTCAAGATATCCATTGAGATACGTACATCGTTGCTTGAGTCTACACTAGTTACCCAAAGACGCAAGATTTCAGCACCAAATTGCTTTTCAACATCACTTGGAGCAATGGTATTTCCAAGAGATTTAGACATCTTCTCACCTTTACCATCCAAGGCAAAACCTTGAGACAAGATTTGTTTGTATGGTGCGACACCATGGTTCGCCACAGATGTGATAAGAGATGAGTTGAACCAACCACGGTATTGGTCTGAACCTTCAAGGTAAAGATCAGCTGGGTATTTGAGTTCTGGACGATTAACCACAACCCCATTCCATGATGAACCTGAGTCAAACCAGACGTCCATGATATCTGTTTCTTTTGTAAATTCGCCATTTGGTGAACCAGGATGCGTAAACCCTTCTGGCAAGAGGTCTTTCGCTTCACGTTGCCACCAGATGATGGAACCATGTTCTTCAAAGAGTTGCGCTACATGTTCGATGGTTTCAGCTGTCATGATTGGTGTTCCATCTTCTGCATAGAAGATTGGAAGAGGCACACCCCAGGCACGTTGACGAGAGATGACCCAGTCACCACGGTCACGAATCATGTTATAAAGACGCACTTTCCCCCATTCTGAGTGGAATTTCACTTTTTCAATTTCATCTAGGATATCTTGACGGAATTTTGATACAGAAGCGAACCACTGTGGCACGGCACGCCAGATGATTGGTTTTTTCGTCCGCCAGTCAAATGGGTAGGAGTGAGAGATTTCTTCTTGAGCAAGGAGCAAATCGCCAAGTTTTTCGATAACTGTTGGAACAACCTTGTCATAGAACTGACCAGCAAAGTCAGGGCCAGCATTTTCCATCATGATTCCGCGTTCGTTAACAGTAACAGCAACTTCGAGGCCATTGGCAATCCCTACATTGTAGTCATCCTCACCAAAACCAGGAGCGGTATGGACGATACCAGTACCTGAATCAAGGGTTACATGCTCACCAAGGATCACCAATTCATCCACTTCAGGATCCCATGGGTGTTCTGTAACGATATGGTTCAATTCTTTTCCTTGGTAAGTCGCAAGGACTTCAGCATTTTCCCAACCGAATTTTTCAGAAAGGCTTGGCAAGAGCTCAGATGCTACGACATACTTGCGGTCAGATCCAGCAGGCTTCACTACGACATAATCAAACTCTGCACCCACCGTCAATCCACGAGAAGCTGTAACCGTAAATGGAGTTGTTGTCCAGACAACGATGTAAGTGTCTGTATCTAGGACACCCTTACCATCTTTAACTTTGTTCGCATAGTAAAGAGACGTTGATACCAAATCATGGTATTCAATCTCTGCTTCAGCGAGGGCTGATTCAGAAGACCAAGACCAGTAAACTGGCTTAGCCCCACGGTAGATATAGCCTTTATTGGCCATTTCACCAAAGACTCGGATCTGTGCTGCTTCATAGTCAGGCGTCAAGGTTACATAAGGATGATCCCAATCACCTGAAACACCTAAGCGTTTGAAGTCTTCGCGTTGTTTATCTACTTGAGAAAGCGCATATTCACGGCAGAGTTTCAAATACTCAACCAAGTCCATTTCTTTACGTTTCACGCCTTGTTTGGCCAAGACTTGCTCAATTGGCAAACCATGAGTATCCCAACCTGGAATATAAGGGGCGTAAAATCCTGACATAGACTTAGAACGAACAATGATATCTTTTGAGATCTTGTTCATGGCATGCCCTACGTGAATATTTCCGTTGGCATAGGGAGGGCCATCATGAAGGGTAAAATGCGGTTTTCCTTCATTCAACTCTTGACGGCGTTGATACAATTTTGCATCTTCCCATTCTTTTTGCCAAACTGGTTCTTTCGTTGGAAGCCCAGCCCGCATTGGAAAAGCTGTTTTCCCAAGATTCAATGTTTCTTTAAGTTTCATTGTGTCTCCTTATTGATTTAAAAAGCTATAAAAAAACACGAGCATCCTAAAAAGGACGATTGCTCGTGGTACCACCTTTGTTCGAGAAGTCGCAAACGACTTTCTCCTCTCATCCCGTAACGAGGGAAACGTCCGTTCTTACTCAATGGTTCAGAACGAATACTGTAAAAGGATCATCCATTAAGAGGGAGTGCAGATCTTCCACCATCATCTGCTCGCTAGACCTATCATTAATGGACCTGTTTTTACAAAATTATAAAATATTGACAGATTCACGATTTGCATCATCTTCAGGTTGAATAGTTTCTTCAACCTCAACAACTTCTTCATTTTCATGACGAGCGTGCTCTGCTTCTTCTAAAGCGGATTGAACTTTTTCATTCAAACCTTCAAACGCTTGTGTTGCACCCAATTCTAAATTAGCAGCTTCGATGCGTTTTTGCAATTCTTCGATTTCAGCTGGAGAGAATTGACGAGTCAAATCAATGTTATCATCTTCTGCATGATGATGGTGAACAGATTCACCCAAAGCTTTCTCCACAATTTCACGGAAAGCTTCATCACTTGTTTGAATGTACATAGCTGTTGGACGAAGAATTTCATCCCATTCAGGTGTATCGATAATGCTCAATTGGCTTTCGATGGTTGATTTCAAACGTTGATGGAAGACGCGTGTCTTGTTCTTCAATTCCTCTGTTTCAACGGCAACCTTCTTGGCATTATCCGTTGCATGACGAAGGATTTCATTTGCTTTTTGTTTTGCTTCATCCACTAAGTGCTGTGCATCTTGTTCAGCTTGACGAACAATATTTTCAGAACGTTCGTTAGCGGCTTGTTTGACACGTTCCGCAGTATCTTGTGCAATCAAAACAGATTGACTCAATGAATCTTTCATTTCATCAAAATAGTTTAAGCGTTCTTCAAGAGCTTGAATTTTTGCTTCTTGATCATGATTTAAACGAACAAGATCTTCATAATCGCGAACAACGATATCTAGAAATTCTTCTACTTCGTTCGCATCATACCCTCTAAATTTAACGCCAAAAGTTTTATCTTTAATTTCTAAAGCAGTAAGAGCCATAACTCCTCCTCATTTTTTACTTAAGAGTACTTCAACAGTTACTTTATATTTTCCACTCTTTGAAATACCATTTTCAGAAACAATTTTAAGACGCCCAAAGCGTCGAACACTGACTAAATCATTCAGACCTACAGCATAGCTAACATTGGAAGTAGTCGCATAGTTAACTTTCACTAGACCAGAACTAATCAACTGACTAGCTTGTGAGCGCGAAAGCTTGAAGGTCCCAGCAATCACCTTATCTAACCGATAACTCGACACGAGAATATCTCGCTGCTGGCTTTCTTCCTCTACGATCATTTGTTCAGAGAGAGGAACTTCCCTCAGCTTAACAGGTACCCGAGAAATTTTCTGGATGTGATCCATGAAATAGGGAACAAAACGCTGTTCAACAAATACTTGGATCTTTCCATCACTCGTCAGAATATCTCCAAAGGACTTGCGCTCCACACCTAATTGGTGAACAATGGTCCCCAGTACCTGGGAATGGGTCAAGTGATGAAATTTTGAAGCATAGACCATTTCCAATAGGGCCAGATCAAAGTCACTTGGATCTAATTGGTAATAATCTGGAGCAACAATAACCTTGGCATACTCCATTTTCTGCTCATCGCTGGAAGCAAAGACCTGTAATTGGTAGCTTGCCGCGACATTTCGTAAAATACCGACCTGATGAGGGTTTAAAAAGCCCGTCACCTCAACAGAATAGCGTTCCACCACTCTTTCAGACAATTCAATACAACGATCAATGAATTCGTGATCTTCGCGATTGAAATGTTGGTAAATCTCTGTCTGTCCCATCGTTTTCTACCCAATCAAAAGTAGGAACAAGCGGGCTAATAACTGATTCATCAAGTTCAAGACCAAAAGTGCTACAAGAACTGTAAAATCCAAGCCTCCAAACTGCAATGGTAACTTTCTAAAAAGGCTCAAAAATGGTTCAACTAGGCGGTGAACCATTTGTCCAAGAGTACTCTGAGGTGCCCCAGGGAACCAAGATAGTAAGGCATAGATGACAAGAATGATGGAATAGATTTGAATGATATTTGATAAGTATTGAAAGATAACCATCTTAACGATTACGTTTCATATCATAGTCAAATTCTGTCACTTCCACATCATTTGGAAGGCGGATATCTTCAATGTTAACAACTACATTAATTGGAGTCAACAAGTACATGGTACTTGCAACACGACGAAGATTTCCTGCTAAAACATAACGAGCCCCATCCAAATAATCTAAACAACGACGTGCTTGTACTTCTGTCATATATTGGAAGTCAATCAAGATACTCTCATTAGATAGTAATAGATCAACAATTTCAGTCGCTTCCTCGTATTTGCGGGGATAGCGTACATCAATGGTAATCTTTTCATCTGTATTCGCACGATTAGCAGCCAATTCACGTTGACGTTCATGCAAGCGAGTAATATTTTCAGATGTATTTTTCGTTGTTGAAACAGGTTCCTTCACTGCCGCTGTAGACACTGGAGTCGTAACAGGTGCGACAGGAGTCGGTTTTGGTTTTACTGGTTCTCTTTGACTAATCTGTGGACGTGGAGAAGTCACTTGAGGAGTCGGCTGTGGCTGTGGAACTGGTTGTGTTTCCGCCCCAGCTGCTTTTGCCTCGCGAACTTCTACTTCTTCACCGTCTTCTGTGAAGTAGTCAATAAAGTTGTTAAATTTATCTTTTAATGACATAGTTCTTTCCTATTTAAAAAATGATGTCCCAATTCTAACATAAGTCGCTCCGTTCGCAATGGCTACTTCAAAGTCACGACTCATACCCATACTTAGTTCTGAAAAAGGCATATTTTTTAATTGTTTCTTTTCTAGTTGTTTCTGAAGTTGGTGAGTTTTTGAAAAAATATCCTGCAACTCTTCTTGACTAGCCTCAAAAGGAGCCATCGTCATTAAACCAACAATTTCAATTTTGTCCAGCTGTGCGATTTCCGCTAAAACATCACCCAGTTCATCGGGTGCAAATCCATGCTTACTTTCTTCACCAGAAATGTTCACTTGGAGGAAACACTTGATCGGGTGTTCTGCTCGCTTTTGAATTTCTTGAGCCAGTTTCACCGAATCCAAGGCATGAAAGTAATCGACGAGATTAATCACGTCTTTTACTTTCCGCCGTTGGAGGCTCCCAATCAAGTGCCAAGTGAGATCATACCCTTTTAGAGCTTGATACTTTTCTAGGAATTTATCGACACGATTTTCACCGATATGTTGGATACCTGTTTTCACCATTGCTTCTGTTGTAACAACATCCACATACTTGGTGACAGCTATCACATTAACTTGATCTTGACGGTTAGCTTTGTTTCTTGCTGTTTCTACTTGTTGCCGAACAAGATCAGCATTCTCTACCAGATTCATGATTAACGATTCCGGAAGAATGGTGGTGTTTCCAATTCATCATCATCTGAAGATGAATCTACGTAACGATCAACTTGATGTGTTGATGTTGGTTCAGTTTGGCGAACGATATTCTCACGACGAATATCCCAATCACCAAAGGCTGAGCCACGGTTTGGTTCTACCGCTGGACGACTTGGAGTTGTTGGCAATTCAACATCTTGTTTCAAATCAAATTCACGGTCAAATGGTGCAGCTTGTGGGCGTTGTTCACGTGGTCCTGTTTTATAAGGACGTTGTGAGGAAGCAATTCCGCTAACACGTTCTACCTTGTCTTGACGGACACCAGTTGCAACAACCGTCACGCGGATCTCATCTTTAAGAGATTCATCAATAGATGTACCCAACCAGATGTTCACTCCGTGACCTGCAGCTTGGTTTACAATTTCTGAAGCTTCTTCAGCTTCGATCAATGTCATATCCAAACCACCTGTTACGTTGACGATCACGTCTTCTGCACCATCAATTGTAGTTTCAAGAAGTGGAGAGTAAATGGCTTTACGAGCCGCTTCGATAACGCGTTCTTCACCGCTACCAACACCAATACCCATGAGGGCATTTCCTTTGTTTTCCATAACAGTCTTCACGTCTGCAAAGTCAAGGTTGATCAATCCAGGACTTGTGATCAAGTCAGTGATCCCTTGAACACCTTGACGAAGAACGTTATCTGCTTCACTCAAAGCTTCAAGAAGCGGTGTCTTCTTGTCTACAATTTCAAGCAAGTTGTTATTAGAAATAATCAACAATGTATCTACATGTTCGCGAAGTTCGTTGATCCCTTCAATAGCGAAGTTGCCACGTTTTGAACCTTCAAACCCGAATGGACGAGTGACAACGGCTACTGTCAAAGCACCTACAGCTTTGGCAATACGAGCGATGACTGGTGCAGCACCTGTACCAGATCCTCCACCCATCCCTGCAGTGATGAAGACCATGTCTGCACCTTGCAAAGCTTCTGTTAACACTTCTTCGCTTTCTTCAGCTGCCTTACGACCAACTTCAGGTTGACCTCCAGCACCCAATCCACGAGTCAATTTTGGACCCAATTGGATAACTGTTTCAGCTTTTGCACTTGAAAGTGCTTGAACATCTGTATTAGCTGCGATGAATTCTACACCGGCAACGCCTTCGTCAATCATACGATTGATGGCGTTACCGCCACCGCCACCGACACCGATTACTTTAATTACTGCACCTTGTGCCGCTGCTGTGTCAAATGAAAATGTCATAAATACTTACACTCCTTAATCAAACATATTACCGATCAAATTTTTCATTCGGTCTGTGAATGTAGTTTTTGGTTCTTGTTTGCTATCATTGCTTGCTGCTGGAATTTCTTGAGCATCTACTGGAGATTCAATCTTCTCAGCATTGTATGCAGGTACTACCGGTTGTGCTGGAGCAGCAGGTTGTGGTTGTACTTGTGGTTGCACTGGACGATCAAATTGAATCGGTTGTTGACGCAAGACCTCGTCTCCATGAACCGCAGCTTGAGCAATAATATCCACATCTGTCAAATTGCCTGCATATTCAGACAAGCTAATTACATGGGCAAAAGCTGGATTGCGAATTCCAATTTGATTTGGAACAAACAATTTCACATTTACACCAAAGACTTCTTGAGCCAATTCTTCAACACCAGGAAGGATCGCTCCTCCACCGATAATCACAATACCACCAGGAAGATCCAACAAATGTCTTCTTTCAAGGTCTTGCTTGATTTGCTCAAAGATGTGTTTGATACGTGCTGAAATGATTTCAGCTAAGTACTTCTCAGTCACTTCAACTGGCTCTACTTCACCGATGACTTCTACATGGAAGACTTCGTTTCCAGCAGATGGCACATAGGCTTCACCGTAGTTGAACTTCAAGCCTTCTGCCAATTTTTGAGAAGTTTTCAACACTTTAGAAATATCTTTGGTAACATAATCGCCACCTTCTTGATAGATATTTGTAAATTGAAGTTCTTGGCTACGAACAGATGCCACCGTTGTTTGGCCACCACCCATATCGATCACCGTTGCTCCGAATTCACGTTCGCCTTCATTCAAAACTGTTTTGATCATCGCAAGCGGTGAAATGATGATGTTTTCAACTTGTAAGCCTGCACGTTCAACGGTTTTACGCAAATTATGCAAGATTGTACGAGGTCCTGTATAAAGAAGGCCACGCATTTCAAGTCGGATCCCCATCATTCCGCGTGGATCGCGGATTCCTTGGAAACCATCTACTGTGAATTCTTCAGGAATGAAGGTGATTACTTCACGATCCGGTGTCATACTTTTTGTGAGTGCAGATTTGACAACATTTTCAACATCTGCATCTGTGATTTCTTTCGAATCACTTGTGACTGGAATCATTCCTTGAGTTGCTTCGATTTGTAGCAAGTTTGCAGGCAACCCAACATTGACTAGATTGATTGAAATCCCTGCTTTTTCTTCAGCTTGGCTGATTGCATTTTTAATTGCATTTGAAGCAGCTTCGATATCTACTATAATTCCATCTTTGACGCCAGCACTTTTTGCATTGCTGACTCCAATTACATTCATTTCTCCATTGACATGTTCTGCCACCAATACTTTTATTGAACTAGTACCGATATCTAAACCTGTAAAAAAGCCGTCTCTAGCCATTACACCAGTCCTCTCTCTTTATTTGTTTTCACTTTACATCTATTTATAGCCCTTTTAGTTGGAACTATCCAAACTTCATTATATCACAAAGAAGCCTAAAATGGACATTTTTTCTTCAATTATTTGAGATAATTTATGGGCTTTACTCATTCCCGGAAGAATTCTCTCCTTCTGGTTTCTGTTCTTGATTCTGTTCTTGGCTTGCTTCCTCAGAATGTTCTTCTTGCTTTTCTGTACTTTCAGCCTTTTCTTTTTCAGCTTGCTCTTTGGCATCTGCAATGGATTGTTCACTATAGCTGAAGACTCCAGCCTCCATATCAATGGTGGAATCATCGTCTAATTGCTTACTAATGGCTTTATAATAAGGAAGCTTGCGGGTAATTTGGGAAACAGGCACCAAGATTTTATTATCGTTTTTCATGGTGATGGTCACCAGATCCTTGGTGACCTTGCTCGGTGTCAGATCAACCGAAACAATTTTATCCGTAATGGAAGAAGAAATAGACTTCATTTCTTGGACAAATTGTCTAACCAATTCTCGATCTGAGAATTTCAAGCTAATATAGGAGGACGGCAATTCCGAAGCTGGAGTTACTGTCTCAACGACTTCTCCATTTTCCAATACTGGATAGTGGTCTTCTCCGGTCACATAATAGGCAACCACTTTGTGTTCCACGATATTGACTTTAAAGGTCACAGGAAATTGATAATGCATGTGAACCTCTTTGATCCATGGACTAGCCGTTTTCATATTTTGTTCATAGACCGATTTATGAAGGAAGGTCGTCAGAGTATAATCTTCTTCCTTAATGCGACTTTTTTCATACAAGAGTTGCTGATCAACCGCTTTGTTCCCTGAAAATTCAATTACTTTCTGTGTGGATAAGGGGCTTAAAAAGTAGATCGAGAGAAGGGCGACAATCGAGCTGATTCCGATAACCGGAAGGGCACGATAGATGTGGCGTTTTGCCACTGTCGGTTCCTTCTTTGGTTTTTTCGTCTTCAAGCCTTTAAAAAATGAAGGCTTTTTCTCTTGCTTCTCTGAAGGATCTAGCTCCTCTTTAGCCGGATCAACTTCTTCCTCTTCTGAGCTTTCTCCATCTGCATCTGGATCCTCTTTGGCCTCAGATTCATCTTCCTCTTCAGACTCTTTTCGTTCGTCAGATTCTTCCTCTGAGACGGAAGCTGTTTCTTTTTCTGAAAGGTCTTCGTCTTCTTGTGCTTCTTCTCTTTCAGTTTCCTCTTTTTCAGCTTCTTCCGCTTTTTCAAGCGCTTTTTTTTCTAAATATTCTTTGTTTCTTTTTTGCCAGGCTGACAATTCTGTAATTTTGTCATCCGTTGGCGTTTTTTTATTGTCGTCCGTCATCTTTTCCCTTACTGATATCTTTTTGAAGCAGGCCATAAAAATCGTCTAGTGAAAGGAGTTCTGTCGATTTTTCCATTGCTTGGTGGTAGACTTGACTTTGCTTCAACATTTCTTGAATGGTTTCATTAAAGGTTTCGAGGGTCAATTGATCTTCCTGCAATTGCTCTGCGTAACCTTTATCCACAAAATATTGGGCATTTTCAATCTGATCGCCACGGCTGGCTTCTTTTCCTAGCGGTACAATCAAATGGAGTTTGTTCATGGCCAAGAGTTCAAATAAGGTATTGGCCCCACCTCTAGTCACCACTAAATCAGCCTTCTGGAGCATGGGCAAATACTGATCGGTTACATAATCCACTCGATACAAGCCACCCTCATCCTGATTCAAAGTTGAATCACCCGTCAAATTGATGATATTGTAGTGCTGCAAGAGCTCTGCTTTGTTCTCTGTCACAAATTCATTAAAGACACGCGCACCAGCAGATCCTCCGACAAAGAGAAGGGTCGGCAAGTCTTTTCGGAAACCTTTTGTTTTTTCTTCTAATTCTTCAGAAGTCGGCGGAATATGATCTGTAACCTTGGTTACCGCACCGATATGCGCACTCTTTGTTAAACCATGAGCTTGCTCAAAAGTCGTGTACATCTTGGTAGCGAATTTATAAGCAATTTTATTGGCCAATCCCATAGAAAGATCAGACTCATGGATATAGACAGGGACACGCGTGAGTCTAGCTGCGATCACTGGTGGCACCGATACAAATCCCCCTTTTGAGAAGAGAACTTGTGGGCGCACACGAAGCAGGATTGCAATGGACTGGAGCGTTCCCCAGGCCACCTTGAACACATCCATCATATTTTGGAAAGAGAAATAGCGGCGCAATTTCCCCGTTGCAATTGAATGGAAGCGCACGTCTAAGCCAGACTTTTTGATCTCTTGGTATTCGATTCCTTTTTTGTCCCCAATATAATGAACTTCCCATCCATCTTCGATAAATTTTGGAATCAAGAGGAGATTAAGGGTCACATGTCCCACGGTTCCCCCACCAGTAAACATTATTTTTTTCATCTTATTTCAACCCTTTTACTGTAGTAAGGAATTCATCCCCACGCACTTCAAAATTCGGATACATATCCCAACTGGCATTAGCAGGACTTAGTAGCACAATATCTCCAGAGCTAGCCAAGTCGAAGGCTTTCTTTGTAGCATCTGCTACATCTGCCGCATCGACATAAGGGACGCCTGCTTTATCGGCTGCACGTTTCACTCGAGGAGCTGATTCCCCTAGAATTACCATTTCCTTTAAGCCAGTAATGTGAGGCACCAATTCATCAAATTCATTGCCACGATCGAGCCCTCCTGCAATCAAGATCACCTTGTTGTTATCAAAACCAGAAAGGGCTTTTTGTGTTGCTAAAATATTAGTCGATTTACTATCATTATAGAATTTGACACCTTGAATTTCATCCACATATTGAAGGCGGTGTTTGACACCTCCAAAGGCTGACAAGGTTTCTTTAATGACCTCATTCTCCACACCCCGGACTTTTGCAACCGCAATCGTTGCCAAGGCATTCTCTACATTGTGACTACCTGGAACGCCCAGTTCATCTGCACGCATAACAACTTCTCCCTTAAACTTGAGAAGTCCATCTTCCAAATAAGCCCCGTCCACTTTTTCAACCGTTGAAAATGGAAGGACCCTTGCCTTGGTTTTTGTAGCGAGTTCCTTGGTCAGGTCTTGGTTGAAGTTCAAGACAATGACATCTTTTTCTGTCATATTCTTTTGAAGATTCCATTTGGCAGCTACATAATTTTCAAAAGAACCATGATAGTCGATATGGGTCGGCATGAGGTTGGTAATCACTGCAATCTCTGGATGGAAGGCTTCAATTCCCATCAATTGGAAAGAAGACAATTCCATGACCAGAACATCCTTTTCTGTTGCTGTTTGTGCAACTTGACTAGCTGGAAAACCGATATTCCCAGACAATAGACCACCTTGGCCGGCAGCCGTCAAGACTTCCCCGATCATGGTTGTCGTCGTCGTTTTTCCGTTTGATCCTGTAATCCCAATAATTGGCGCATCCGAAATCAGATAAGCCAATTCCACTTCAGTGAGGACGGGAATGCCTTTTTCAAGCGCTTTTTCAACCATTGGATTGGAATAAGGGATTCCTGGATTTTTGACCATGACTGCAAAGTCTTCATCCAACAATTCCAGAGGGTGGCCTCCTGTCACGACTTTAATCCCTTCTTCCAGTAAACTTTGTGCTGCTGGATTTTCTTCAAAAGGTTTGCCATCATTGACGGTCACAATCGCTCCTAAGCGATCCAACAAACGGGCAGCTGACTCGCCTGACTTAGCCAAACCTAATACAAGAACCTTTTTATTTTCAAATTGTTTCACAAATTTCATGATTTCTTCGCTCCATTTTTATCACTCTCTATTTTACCTTTTTTTAGCAAAATTAAAAAGCCCAAAGGGCTTTAAAAATCACGTCAGCGTTTATTTTTTCTGTTTGGTCGTCATTTTGGAAATATCCACCAAAGCCAGGTAGCCAACAAAGGCGAGAAAGGCACCGACAAAAAACTCAGACGGTAGTTGGAATATCTGAAAAATGGCCAGACAAGTTAGTACGATAATGGAGACGATCAAGACCACCATTGTGACACTGTTTAAGGTACCACGAATACTTTTGGGGGTCATAAAAAGGTAAAAAAGGAGAATCAAAATCCCTAAGATAAAATAGACCATTTTGTTTCTCCTTTCTTTCCGTATTATTCAGCAGCTGCTGATTTTTTCTTTTTATTTGCTTTTTCGCGTTCTGCTTTGTTCAAGATTTGTTTCCGCAAACGGATAGATTCAGGCGTTACTTCCATGTACTCATCGTCATTCAAGAACTCAAGAGATTCTTCCAAGGTCAAGATACGAGGAGTCTTGATAACCGCTGTTTGGTCCTTAGTAGCTGAACGAACGTTGGTCATTTGTTTTGCTTTCGTAATGTTTACAGTCAGGTCGTTCTCACGAGAGTTTTCCCCGATGATCATTCCTTCGTAAACTTCTGTACCTGGATTGACAAAGATCGTACCACGTTCTTCGATAGACATGATAGAGTAAGTGGTTGCTTTTCCGTTATCGATTGAAACAAGAGCACCACGGTGACGTCCACCGATTTCTCCTGGAATCACTGGCAAGTATTGGTCAAAGGTGTGGTTCATGATTCCGTAACCACGTGTCATTGACAAGAACTCTGTTGAGTATCCAATCAAACCACGCGCTGGAACAAGGAAGACCAAACGAGTTTGACCGTTACCAGTTGAGATCATATCCAACATTTCACCTTTACGTTCAGAAAGGCTTTGGATAACAGATCCTTGGTATTCTTCTGGTGTATCGATTTGAACGCGCTCAAATGGTTCACATTTGACACCATCAATTTCCTTGATAATAACTTCTGGACGAGACACTTGCAATTCGTATCCTTCACGACGCATGGTTTCGATCAAGATAGACAAGTGCAATTCTCCACGTCCTGAAACTGTCCATTTATCAGGTGAATCAGTTGGGTCAACACGAAGAGAGACGTCTGTTTGCAATTCCGCTTGCAAACGTTCTTCGACTTTACGAGAAGTTACCCATTTTCCTTCGCGACCAGCAAATGGTGAGTTGTTAACCAAGAAGGTCATTTGAAGCGTTGGTTCATCGATGTGAAGGATTGGAAGAGCTTCAACTGCGTCTGTTGGTGTGATGGTTTCTCCAACGAAGATATCTTCCATACCAGAGATAGCGATCAAGTCACCCGCTTTAGCTTCTTGAATTTCACGACGTTCCAAGCCAAAGAAACCAAAGAGTTTGGTAACACGGAAGTTCTTAGTCGTTCCATCCAATTTAGAAAGGGTTACTTGGTCCCCAACTTTTACAGTACCACGGAAGACACGTCCGATACCGATACGTCCAACGAAGTCGTTGTAATCAAGCAGGGATACTTGGAATTGAAGAGGCTCATCTGAGTTATCAACTGGAGCTGGGATGTGATCAATGATGGTATCAAAGATCGGTGCCATTGTGTGCTCTTGATCAGCTGGATCATCTGAAAGTGATGATGTTCCGTTGATCGCTGATGCATAAACAACTGGGAATTCCAATTGGTCATCATCCGCACCTAATTCGATGAAGAGTTCAAGAACTTCATCTACAACTTCTTCTGGGCGAGCAGATGGTTTATCGATTTTGTTGACAACAACGATCGGAACAAGATCTTGTTCCAAGGCTTTTTTCAATACGAAACGCGTCTGAGGCATGGTTCCTTCGTAGGCATCTACGACCAATACAACCCCATCGACCATTTTCATGATCCGTTCCACTTCTCCACCGAAGTCCGCGTGTCCTGGTGTGTCCATGATATTGATTCGAGTTCCGTTATAAGCAACGGCTGTATTTTTAGCAAGGATCGTGATCCCACGTTCCTTTTCAAGGTCGTTTGAGTCCATTGCACGTTCTTGCAATTCTTTACGTTCATCCAAGGTGTGCGATTGTTTCAACAATTCGTCTACCAAGGTTGTTTTCCCATGGTCAACGTGGGCAATGATCGCAACGTTACGAATATCTTCTCTTAATTTTGTCATGATTTCCTCTATAAAATTTTAAATAATATTTCTAACTGAACAATTATACCACAGTCCTATCTAAAAAACACAGTTCAGCTAGTTGTAAATGTTTTCATCTTCATTTCTTTTCTCCGACTCGATTTCCTTTTCTTTTCATGATACACTGATGATAAGAATTTCAGAAAAAGAGGCTCCCATGAGATTAGATCAATTGATGGCAGACCATCAGTACGCTCGTAAAGACATCAAACAACTTTTGGCCCGAAGGCAAATCTTGGTCGATCACCTACCAGCTCAAAAGCTATCCCAAAATATCGACCCTGGACTCCAACAGATTCAAATCGGGGAACGAATCATTCAAGAACCGCGTCACCACTACTACATGCTCCATAAACCAATCGGGGCCGTGACCGCCAAAAGAGACGCCCACCATCCAACGGTGATCGAGCTAGTGGATCCTCAGCAAGAGTACCCAGACCTCTATCCTCTTGGTCGCCTCGATCGCGACACCAGTGGTTTGCTCCTCCTCACAGATAATGGCCCCTTAGGCTTTCAACTGCTCCATCCCCAATACCATGTGGAGAAGGTCTATGAGGTAGAAGTCAATGGCCCGCTTTATGCAGCCCACATCGAGCAATTTCAGAATGGGATTTCATTCACAGACGGTCCTATCTGCAAGCCGGCTTCCTTGACCATTCTAGAAAGTACCCCCAGCTACAGCAAGGCCCAGGTCCGAATCTCAGAAGGAAAATACCACCAAGTGAAAAAGATGTTTTTAGCCATTGGGGTCAAAGTAATGACCTTAAAACGCTTGTCTTTTGGCCCCTTCACCTTGGATCCTCAGTTAGCCCCTGGAGAAAGCCGACCTTTGAATGAGGTAGAGCTCACATGGGTCAAAGATTTCCTTGAAAAAACAAGATAAAAAAGCTCTAACCACACATTTGCTGCAGTTAGAGCTCTTTTTATTAAGCGTCTTTTTTCACTTTCCCATTCCAAGAATCAAGACCATAAGACAAGACATAAATGTCTGTATAACCTTTTTTCTTGAGAAAGAGAGCCGCATTGGTTACTCGAGAACTACGGCTATTCTCATAGAGCAAAATTGGTTTGTCTTTGCGCAAGGCTGCAAGACTCAATTTCAACTGAGTAGAAGGAATGTTGCGTGCTCCTAAAATATGCTTGGCATGAAACTCAGCTGGCTCTCGCAAGTCAATCAACTGCCCTTGACGAATCAGCTCTTCAAAGGTTGCATTGTCCACAAATTTAGCAGCTTTACGGATGCGGAAATAATTAAACGCCATCCATCCAAACGCTCCTAAAATAACCAACCAAACAATGATATTTCCCATTACTCTACCTCACTCTTTTTCAAAAATTCTAATTCTTGCTTGTGTTCTCTTCTTAAAACGGTATCGGCTTCTAAATAATCGAGCCGCTCCATCAGGCCTGCATCATAAAGACGTTGAAGCTCAATTTTCATCAATTCGATGTCATAGAGGCGCTTCCCTACGTAAATGATGATTCCAAAACGTTTTAAAAATTGTTGAACATCATACAGGTTTTTCATGTTCATTATTGTATCAAATTTAGAAAGGCTTTACAAGATTTTCAAGCAAATGATGAAATTTTCCGATTGCTTTACGAATAAATAAGTATGATCAACTTTTATTTTTTTACCATCGGTACTTGTATCGCCTCTTTTTTGGGGCTCGTTGTAGACCGTTTCCCAAACCAATCTATTCTCGCTCCTCGCAGTCATTGTGATCACTGCCAGCACGTCCTTGGCGTTTGGGATCTCATCCCCATTATCTCGCAACTACTCCATCGTTTTCGCTGCCACTATTGTCATCAGACCTACCCATTTTGGTACTGCCTTTTTGAGGTCTGGAGTGGCCTGCTCTTTTTGGCCTGTGCCAATGGTTTTCTTTCTCTGCCTCACCTTCTAACACTACTGGGAGCAGCCGTTTTAGCCATCTATGACCTTCGCTTTATGGAATACCCCTTGGTCATCTGGTGCTGTCTTCATGCCCTGGTCCTCTTTTTATCCGGTAGTAATCTCCTCATGCTGGTCTTTTTACTCCTTGCGATCGGTGCCCATTTTTTCTTTATCGGAATGGGAGCAGGAGATTTTCTCTTACTCGCCACCTTTTCGCTAAGCTTTTCTTCTACCCAGATCCTCATTCTCATTCAGATCGCATCCATCTTAGGCATTCTCGTCTTTGCTCTCAAAAAAGAAAGAGACCGGATTCCCTTTGTTCCCTGTCTCTTTCTCAGTTATCACGCTTTACTGCTTTATACAATGTTTTTCAGATAAGTTCTTCTTATTTTGCAGCTTTCGCTTCTAGATAATCAGCGATGGCAGCTACGTCCTTGTCCCCACGTCCGGAAACATTGATGATGATGATCTTGTCTTTATCCAATTGTGGAGCACGTTTGACAGCTTCCGCAATCGCGTGTGAGCTTTCAATGGCTGGGAGGATCCCTTCTGTCTTACTGAGAAGAAGAAGAGCTTCTACTGCTTCATCATCTGTCGCCGCTACGTATTCGACACGACCAGAATCTTTAAAGAAAGCATGCTCTGGACCAACCCCTGGGTAGTCCAAACCAGCAGAGATCGAGTACACTGGCGCTACTTTTCCATCTTCGCCAAAGACTGCATAGGTCTTCATACCATCAACCACACCGATAGTCCCTTTGGTCATGGTCGCTGCGTGTTGATCGGTGTCCAAGCCATGACCAGCTGCTTCTACCCCAATCAAGCCGACTTCCTCTTCTGCGACATATTCAGAAAAGGCACCGATGGCATTGGAGCCACCACCGACACAGGCAATCACATAATCCGGCAAACGACCTTCTTTTTCCAAGATTTGACGTTTAGATTCTTCACTGATCACCTTTTGGAATTCATGCACAATGGTTGGGTAAGGGTGAGGGCCAACAGCAGAACCCAAAACGTAAAAGGCATCCAGATCCGCCATCCATGCTCCAAAGGCAGCATCAACGGCGTCTTTCAAGGTCTTAGTCCCGGTTTCAACCGCATGAACGGTCGCCCCCATCATTTCCATGCGGAAGACATTCAAGCGTTGGCGTTCCACGTCTTCTGCCCCCATGTAGACATCACAGGCCATACCGAACTTAGCTGCCGCAGCTGCTGTAGCTACACCGTGTTGACCGGCTCCTGTTTCAGCAATCACGCGCGTTTTGCCCATGCGTTTGGCCAAGAGGATTTGCCCCAAAACGTTATTCAATTTATGCGAACCTAGGTGATTCAAGTCTTCGCGCTTCAAATAAATTTTTGCCCCACCTAAATGTTCTGTCAAACTTTCCGCAAAATAGAGTGGTGTTTCGCGTCCAGAATAATCTTTCAAATAATGTTTGTATTCTGCAATAAATTCTGGGTCATTTTTATACTGTTCAAAGGTTTCCTCTAATTGATTGAGCAAGTTTTGAATGGGTTCTGGTACGAAAGATCCACCAAATTGTCCAAAATAGCCTTTTGTTTCTGTCATGATTGTGTCCTCTTTTCTATATCTTCAATCCTGTTTATGATCTTTTTCTCTCGCCGGCCCTTTGAGCTGCAGTCTCACTGGGTTCCTTTGAGATACAAAAAACCTCACACAGAAAAATCTGTGTGAGGACGATTCGATACCGCGGTGCCACCTCAATTGTAGGAAGCTATTTTTTCTCCTACATCTCTGACCTGTCTAACAACAGGGTGCACGATAAGGTGTGCTCACCGAATTTTTATTGTTTCAAATTCATTATCATAAACGCATCAGCCCATTTCAAGATTCACCACTGCTTGTTCGCAATCACCACAAGCTCCCTGGAAGTGAGAAAAATCTCTACTTTTCTGATGTCTTGAAGCTATTATAGCTCCCGCTTCTGACTTTGTCAACAAAAATTTTAAAAAGTGGTTAAAATGTTCGGGTTTTACATTTTCCCATTTTTTGCTAGCAATCGTGCTCTGAAATACTGAAAGCCTATATAAGCCAGATAAGCCCCTAAGGTATTGGTCCACAAATCATCTAGCTCAAAGACACGATTGGCATCAAACAAGAGATCTAACAGAACTTGGCTGCATTCAATCCACAAGCTCATCGCAAAGCAGAAGCACAAGACCCGTTTGCAGCTCCTCAACCAGGGCCATAGCCAGAGAAGTTGAAAGACCAGCGGGCTTAACAAAAAGATATTGGCTATATTTTGGAGGATGACCTTAATGAGTTGGAGGACACTGGTAATCTGGCCAAGATTCATCACCGAATTAAGAGGAACTAGCAGGACGACGATACGACCGAAATGTTGAATACCCGGTGTTTCCATACCTGGCTCTGGCTGTTGGGGCAAAAAACACATCAAACACAAGAGGATAAAATAGAAGAAGCTGCCACTCCGTAACAGCCTTCTTCCTCTTTTTGTTAGTTCTGTATGATCCATCAGCCCTTGTTTAAGGTTGCGCATGTTCAACAATCGCTTTCTCCCGGTCCCGTTTCATGGTATTTGAACGCAATTGGCCACAGGCAGCATCAATATCTGTACCGTGCTCTTGACGCACTACACAGTTAACACCTTGTTTTTTCAAGGTATCATAGAAGGCCATGACCCGTTCTTTTGGACTCCGGCTATATTGGTCATGCTCACTGACAGGATTATAAGGAATCAAGTTGACATAAGACAATTTCTTGATATTCTTGAGCAATTCTGCCAACTCTAAGGCTTGCTCGACTCCATCATTGACTTCATTGAGCATGATGTACTCAAAGGTCACCCGACGGTTCGTAGTCTCAATATAGTATTCAATCGCCGCAAACAATTTTTCAATTGGAAAGGCCCGGTTGATCTTCATGATGCTAGAGCGCAAGTCATTGTTTGGAGCATGAAGGGACACTGCCAAATTGACCTGCACACCTTCATTTGCAAAGTCACGAATTTTATGAGCCAAACCAGAAGTTGACACTGTAATATGGCGAGCACCAATCGCTAATCCCTTGTCATCGTTGACCGTCCGGATAAATTTCAAGACATTGTTATAGTTGTCAAATGGTTCTCCGATCCCCATGACAACGATATGGCTGACCCGTTCATCTTGGCCACGTTCGTCAAAGTATTTTTGGACCAACATGATTTGAGACACGATTTCACCATTGTTCAAATCGCGTTGTTTTTTGATCAAACCAGAAGCACAGAAGGTACAACCGATATTGCATCCTACTTGAGTCGTTACACAGACAGATAATCCATAGTGCTGACGCATCAAGACAGTTTCAATCAACATGCCGTCTGGCAATTCAAAGAGGTACTTGACCGTCCCGTCTGCTGACTCTTGCACGATCCGTTGCTTAAGTGGGTTGACGACAAATTGATCATTTAACTTCGCAATCAAGTCCTTAGAAAGATTGGTCATTTCTTCGAAGGACTGGACGCGTTTGCGATAGAGCCATTCCCAGATTTGTGCTGCACGGAATTTCTTTTCCCCGTTTTCTTCCGCCCAATCAATCATATCTTGGCGTGTTAAACTATAAATGGATGGTTTCATTCTTTCTTACTCCTCTTTTTGTCGAATCACAAAATGACGTTTGTTGTCTGTCTTCGTTGTTTTTTTGGTCTCAGCAGACGGTCTTGTTTTTTTCGAGTTATTGGCTGACTGTCCCTTGTCGCGTTCTCGTTTTTGGAAACGATCTTTTTGTTTGCGATTGCGCGAACGCTTCTTCGGCTCTCTTTCTTCTGATTGAGCTTTTTTGACCGGTGATTTCTTATCAAAAGAAGCACGATGGGGCTCCTTATTTTCAAGGACAAAATAAGCACAACCATAGCTACAATATTCTAACAAATAATCGTCTAAGCGACTTAATTTATCCATCGTTGCAACATCGCGCTCTTCCTTATAAAAGCCACGCAAGCGCAACTGCTCATTGCTCCAATCACCAACAATGTAATCAAACTTGGTTAAAATCTCAGAAAATCGCTGACCAAAAACAGTCGCATCAAAAGCTTCCTTCTCATTTTTTAACAACTCAAAGGAGAGGTTTTCTGAAAGGATCTGGTCTCCTACCTGACGAAACACAGGTCCAGGAAATTTATTGTAATTATATAATTCAGGGTCAATCTCTTTTCGCATAGTGTTCCTTCATCAAAATCTATTTACTGTAACACTTTATTTTATCATAAATTTGATGACTTGCGTCAGATTTGACTAGAAAAGAGTTGAAATTCAACATTGAAAGTTTCTAAAAGGAAAAAGAGACAAAGAAGGCAATCTTTGTCTCTATACATGTTCATCAGATGATGAAAGGGGCAAATAAAGAGTGATTTTCGTATAGCTATTGGCCTTAGAATCAATCTCCATATGATAGGCTTCGCCAAATTGAAGATGCAATCGTTGGTCCACATTTTTCAAGCCAACACCTCCTAACCGAAGAAGGGGTTGGGCTGTTGATTCTGATCGGTCAAACCCTCGTCCATTGTCAAAAATCGATACGCAGGCATAGTCTCCACTGACTTCAGTTGTCACTCGAATGAGACCTGGCCGATCGATCTCTTTAATGCCATGGTAAATCGCATTTTCCACTAAGGGTTGAAGCACTAATTTGGGGAGCTGATAGTCGCTCAACCGTTTATCTTCTAGAATTTCATAGTTGAGCTTTTCTCCATAACGTTGCTTCTGAATGAAAAGATACTGGCGGACATGGTCAATTTCATCTCTCAGCAGGATTTGTTCCTGGCCTTGGTTGAGAGCCAGTCGAAAATATTGAGCCAGAGACTTAGTGATGTTGACCACGCGCCGACTATCATTAAACTCTGCCATCCAGACAATCGTATCCAAAGTATTGTAGAGGAAATGCGGATTAATCTGAGCCGAAAGTGCCCGCAACTCATAACGCCGCGCGTTTTGCTCCTCTTCCTTAACCTGTTGCATGAGGTTATCGATTTGGTCCAACATGGCATTAAAAGCTTGAGCGAGGTCCACCAATTCTGGAGATCCTTTGGCTACAGCCCTCACGTGAGCTTCTCCTGCTCCAATCCTCAAAATGATGGTCTGAAGGTCTCGTAAGGGTTTGATCCACAAACGCAGAACAAAGCCGATCCCTATCAAACACATGATCAAAGCTAGTAATCCTAGGCCAATGAAAGAGTACAGGAGCTGCGACTGCAGCATCTGAAGTCCTTCAAGTGAAGCCACTCCAATCAAGGTCCAATCACTATCTGGAATTGGAACCTGATAGATAAAATTCTGCCCTCCTTTTGCATAACCATCTTTCACAGCAATATAGGGCTGCATGGCCTGCATTTCTTGACTGGAAGAATAGACCGCCTTTTTAGGATGGTAGACAAACTCATGCTTTTGATTAATGATAAAACTAAAGCCTTGTTTCCCTAGTTGAAGGTGATCCAAGTAAGCCTGAAGGCTATCGTAGCCAATATCCAAGCGCACTACTCCGAGATTTTTGCCAGACTGATCGACCACTTCTTGGGTAATAGAAACCACCCATTTTTCTTTTTCCGAAGTCAAGGATTCCTTTCGAGCTGGCGTCAAAACTGGCATGGCTCTTTCCTTAATCGCCTCTTGATACCAACTTTCATTCATCATATCTGAAGAAGTCTGCATGCTGATTTTGGTATCTGTCGCTACCAGACGTCCGTCCTTAGTCACCAGGACTGCTGAGACCAGGTCCGGATCCGTTTCAATCATCGTTCGCATCAAGTGCTGAACCGTTTCTTGATCCGCACTCCTATCTTGGGCAAATTGGCGAACAGCCTGTTCCTTGCTAAGCACTGTTGTGGTCTGCTTTAATTTTTTTAGATAGGAGGTGATAAACTGACTGCTTTGATCGATACTATTTCTTGTCGTCCGCTCTGTTTGCTGGCGGATCGTCCCTGAACTCGTTTGATAGTAAAGGCTACCAATAAGACCAAAAAGGAGGAGAATGAAGAGAAAAAAGTAGAGGACCAGCTGAATCAGCAAGGGATATCGTTTCATTCATGCTCTCCTTTTTTGTACTGCCTTGGCGTCACCCCAACAACCTGCTTAAAGCGTTGAGAAAAATAGTTCATATCTTCAAAACCAACCTGATCGGCGATCTCATAAATCTTTAAATCTGTCGTGAGAAGCAAGAGGCGAGCCTTCTTCATTCGCTCTTGGATGAGGTATTCTTGGAAGGGGAGTCCCAATTTTTTCTTGATCAATACACTTAGATAAGAGGGACTGAAACCAAGTTGATAGGCCAAATCCTTCAGGGTTAACTGGGAATCTGCTAAACGAGCATGAATGGCTTCTTCCAAGTCTGTCGAATAACCATGACTGACCAAATCTTCGACTTGCGCCTTTTTTCGCTCTTGATCGAGTTTTCCCTTCACCTTTGCTAACATCTCTTCAATATCATCTTTTGAAAAAGGCTTCAGCAAATAATCATCTGCACCTAACTTGATGGCTTTCCTCGCAAACTCAAAGTCATCATAACCTGTCAAAAAAATGATATGACAAGACGGAGACTGCTCTTTGACGAGATGGGCCAGATCCAAGCCATTCATTTGGGGCATATTGATATCGGTTAGAAGGATATCAGCTGGTTGCTCTTGAAACTTCTCCCAGGCCTCACGGCCATTTTCTGCCTGGTTGATGACGGCCATCCCAAACTGTTCATAGTCTACTAAGGAAGTCAGACCCTGCCGGATAAGCTCTTCATCTTCCACAATCATGATCGCGTACATGTCTTTCACCTACTTGTTTTTGCTATACTTATTATAGCAAACTATAGATCGAATTGTCTCAGACATAGTCCAATAAATAACCGTAGCCCTTTTCTTTCATTTCTGCTTTGGGAATGAAGGTAATAGACAAACTATTGATGCAATAGCGAAGGCCACCTTTTTCCTTAGGACCATCGGTAAAAACATGGCCCAGATGAGAATTTCCTACACGGCTCCGAACTTCTGTCCGCGTCATATTGAAACTCTTATCCTCCTTATAGATGGCCACATCAGGACTAATAGGCCGACTGAAACTTGGCCAACCACAACCAGAATCAAATTTATCCTTAGAGGAAAAGAGCGGCTCACCGGTCACGACATCTACATAAATACCGGCATCAAACTGATCCCAGTAACGATTGGAGAAGGCCCGTTCGGTATCATTTTTTTGTGTCACCGCATACTCTTCAGGAGATAACTTCTTTTTGATTTCCTCATCGCTTGGCTTAGAGTAGCGACTAGCATCAATAACAGGATAAGAAGCCTGATTGACATCGATATGGCAGTACCCATTCGGATGTTTCTTTAGATAATCCTGGTGGTAGTCCTCAGCCTTGATGAAATTAGTCAGTGGCTCTTTTTCCACCGCTAACGGTTTGTCGTATTTTTTTGCTACCTCTTCAAAGACTTGGTTAATAGTTGGAAGGTCTTCTTGGGAGACATAATAGACACCTGTTCGGTATTGAGTTCCTTGATCATTTCCTTGACGATTCTTCGACGTTGGGTCGATAATCCGGAAATAATGCAGGAGCAATTCTTTCAGAGATACCTGCTTGACATTGTAAGTGATATGAACTGTTTCGGCATGCCCTGTTTGAGGGACTAATTCATACTTGGTTGTTTCTCCCTTTCCATTGGCATAGCCTGATACAGCATCAATCACACCTGGAACACGGGAGAAATATTCCTCTACGCCCCAGAAGCAACCACCAGCCAAATAAATTTCACGCTGATCCTTTGGATCAACCTTTTCATTTGTTTCCTTTTTGGCTACTGGAGTCTGACTCATCGATGCTTTTTTAATCATCTCAGTGCTTGTTTCTGATTGATCCATTCCGTTTGCTCCCTTACTAAAGAAAAAGAAACCAATCGATAGCAAGCCAATGAGAAGGATAGCAAAAACTTTCCATTTTGTTTCCATTGTCTATCTCCTTACTGCATGTTCTCTAAGGTCTTGAGGATATCCTCTTTATTCATATAGCCAATATGACTCTTCGATAAAGTCCCATCACTATTGATAAAAAGTGCCGATGGATAAGAACGAATCCCATACTCTTTTAGCAGTTCCCCTTTACTATCTAGCAAGACTGGGAAATCCTTGTAATCCAAAGACTGGTACCAGTTTTTGAAATCTGCTTCTGATTTTTCACCATTAAAAGTTGGAGCTACAACGGATAAGACCACATAATCCTTACCCGCCTCTTCTTTTGCCAACTCATTGGTATCCTCTAATGTCGATAGGCAAATAGAGCACCAGGAAGCCCAAAATTTGAGGTAAACTTTCTTTCCCTTGTAATCGGATAAGCGGTAGGTCTTACCATCCACTCCTTGCAAGCTAAACTCCTTCACTTTCTTGCCAGATGGCTGCCTAGCCCCAGCTTTGGCTGTTTGTTGGCTCATGTCCTTATTGGAAGTAGCCATTCCTTGACTCGAGCAAGCCCCCAAAAGTCCAGTACACAAGATTCCTGCAGCTACTAAAGCTAATTTTTTCATCATTATCACCTCTTTAAACAAGGAGAAAGTCATCCTCAGATGACCTCTCCCTTCTTTTATTCCTTGTCTGATTTCATATCCGATGATCCACTCTTTTCGTCTTTCATTTCTGAATCGCTAGATTTCATCTCATCTTTTTTCATATCGTCCTTCATTTCAGAACTGCTGTCAGACATCATAGATGAATCTTTCATGTCTTCTTTTTTCATTTTATCATCGGACATGGATGAATCCTTCATGTCATCCTTCTTCATATCGTCCTTCTTCATATCGTCCTTCTTCATCATACTACTATCGTCCGTTTTTTTCATGTCTGAATCTGATTTCTGTCCAGAACAAGCTGCTAAAGTGACGATGCTAAGTGTAGCAATAGAAAGTGCAAGAATTTTTTTCATGATTTTTCTCCTTTAATCATTCAAGATTAGTGAAACAGGGATGCGAGGCTATTAAGATTTCCTAGCATCAGCAAGATGCCCATCAAGATGATGAGGGCACCACCAATTTTTTTCAAGGTTCCCATATGGGGCTTGAGTTTAGCAAAATGTTGTAAAACCCAGCTAGAAGCAAGAGCCAAGACTAAGAAGGGTAGCGCCAATCCCAATGTATAGACCAGCATCAGGAAAGCGCCTTGTAAAGCACCATCTCCTCCAGAAGCGGCAATGGCTAGAACAGAACTTAAAACTGGTCCGACACAAGGGGTCCAACCAAAACTGAAGGTGACCCCTATCAGAAAAGCATTGAAGAATTCATTGCGTTTTTCGTCCTTCTTCAGTTGGATACTCTTTTGTTTTTGGAGTTGTCTCAGATTGATCACTTCCATTTGGTGAATCCCTAATAAGATCACAATCCCTCCTAGCAGATAGCGAAACCATGGAGCATAAAGCACCTGACCAAGGGCCCCTGCACCATAACCTAGGATGAGAAATACGGTTGATAGACCTGCGATAAAACAAAGAGTCTTCACCAAGCCGTACCAAGAAATGTCTCTTCCAAAAATCCGAACTGTCTTCACACGTTCAGAATCCAATAGAATCCCTACATAGACTGGCATCAGTGGCAAAATACATGGGGAGAAAAAGGATAGAACTCCCGCTAAGAATACTGAAATGGAAAACAAACTGGTTTGAATCATTTCACTACCTCCCTTTCTTTCTGATACCAGTATAAAGAAAAAATCCCTCTAAAAATAGAGAGATTGATAAGCAAAAACTTGAATTTGATTAGAAGGTGATTAATTCTTCGGATGGGCCTTTATCCAGGCTACGAACTCGTCATAAGAGTGAATTTGTGTTTTCTCTCCAGTTGTTTCATCTGTGGCATAAAGTTCCATGACATCTTGACCTTCCGGCGCAAACCAATAAATGATGTTATCAAACCATTCGCGTTCATTATATTGTTTCGGACGGAAATAAATGCGATTTAAATAGTTTATATTTTTTCCTACTTCTGGAAACAATTTAGCAAAGTTAGATCCACTAACATTAATTTTAGATGGTTCATCATTCATCGGGGATATAAAATTTTTAAATCTTGAAAGATGATATTTTGCTAGATTATCATCAATTTGCTCAGATATTCCCCCCCTATCCCAATCATATTTTGGGCTAAAATATAGTTTTCGCTCTCTGTCAATCTTCTCCATTTCACTTTCAGAAATATCTTTAACTTTCTCTCCGCTAGCAGAAACTAATACAGATCTAATATCATGACCTGCTATATCGTACATATTTAGTTTCTCCAAATCCATTGTCAGGTAATCATCGTCATTTTGTAAATATCTACGAGGAAAATTATGAACAAAACGGTATAAATTATTCTTCCCAAGTAATTCATATAAATTGAATTTTACAATTTTTTCTTTACCATGTACACTATAACTAATAATTTGAAAATATTCTTCGCTCCCAATTGGAGGAGTTTTTTTAAAATTAGTAGTATCAAGTGTATGCGAAGAAAAAGTTGTAATATAATTCTGACCAAACAAAATAACATCGTCTAAATAGTTATCTACAGCCACAAAAACAAATTTATCATTGTCCAATAATTTTATTTCCCTAATTTTTGACGGAGTTTCATTTCTATAAATTTTCTCTGAGGAATTTTTATATTTGAAAAAAATTATACTGCCAATAACAAGCATAATTAGGAATATGAGTAACCTAGCCTTATTTTTGTTTTGCATTATGAATTCTCCTACTTTTCTTTTACTTCACATCACCAAATACTTTTTTCAAAGCCTACTTCTTTTCATTTGATAACTGTTGATAATCGAATAGATATAACAAACTTGAAATGATTGCTAGCACACTAGTTAAAGACGATACAAAAGGAACGAAACCAACTATAGAAGCAACGAAGAGAATTTTATGACTTTTCTTATTTACTTTTGGATTTTCACTATAGTTGGCCATTGCAAGTATAGAGATAACAAGATACAAGAGACTGATTGTATTGATTACCAATCCCCAATCACCTTTTTCAACCAGCTCAGGAACAGCATGAACGAAAGTCCACTCCCACCGTTGAAAAGAGGCATAGCTGATTACGATTGCTCCTAAAATACCAATAATCCCATTCATTAGCAACATATTATATGATTTCATAAACTCATTACTTTCTTGACCCATAATCCTTCATAAAAATTAGAAATTGATTTTCTCTCATTTCATCACTTGTCCAACAGACTACGCTAATTCTTCTTCAAATAATCAATGGCGTCCTGAAGGGTTTTGACGGGTACGATTTTCATCTTCGAATGGATTTGTTTCGCGGCTTCTTTAGCAGTTTCATAGTTTGATTTGGCCTTGGGATTGGCTTTCTTTTCTTCTTTGGAAACAGGGTTATTAGGGGCAAAGAAAATTTCTGCTCCTTCTTTATCTGCTGCAACGACTTTCTTGTCAATTCCACCGATATCGCCAACCGTTCCATCTTGGTTAATGGTTCCTGTCCCTGCAATATGACGTCCCTGACGAAGATCTGGATCAGCCACTTGGGTGTAGATGGCTAGGCTAAACATCATACCAGCACTTGGTCCACCAATTCCTTGAGTCGCAAACTGGACAGGAACATCGCCTTTGGCTTCAGTCCGGTCGATCAAGCTAATCCCAATTCCGTTTTTCCCATTGGACAATTTGATGATCTTCCCATCTGCGGTCTTGGTTTGCCCATCCTCGATATAGGTCACCGAAACGGGATCGCCAATTTTTTGAGAACCAACATAGTCAATCAATTCTTTGGAACTCTTAAAGGTCTTGCCATTCACACCGGTGACGGTATCCGCAATGTTCAAGATTCCCTTAAAGGTCGAATCATCTGCCACTTGCATGACATAAACACCTAGAAAGTCCATCTGGGTTTCTTTCCCAGCTGTCTTTAACCCTTGGTAGATAGCCATATTTTGCGAGGTTTCCATATAGAATTGGTTAATCCGCGTAAATTCTTGGCTCGAACTACCACCTGTCATATCCTTGGCAGAGTAGATATCTGTAAAAGGTGTCGCCCAAGCATAGATCAAATCAGCCGGGGTCGCTTCTTTCACTGCCACGGTTACAAAGTCATAGGATCCTGACTTGGTATCCATTTTTCCATCCACTGTCATGACCGATCGAATATCTTCTGCCGTTCCTGGCATCTCAATATAATAGGGAAGGCGAATCACAAAAGCAGCTAGCAAGAGAAGCAAGAAAAGAACGCCTGCAATCGGCCATCGGTATTCTTTCAATCGTCCTTTTTTCTTTTTAGGGGTCAAGCTTGGTTTATTCGCTTGTGTCATCTTTGATTTCCTCCATTACACTCTTTGGTACATAAGGTGAGATATCCTGCTGAAAAGCCAGCAACTCTCGAATACGGGTTGAACTTATGGCCTGGTAAGGAGGCTGGGCGTAAAGATAAACCGTCTCCAATTCAGGTGCCAACTGGTGATTAAAATAATCCATATTGGCTTCGTATACTAGATCCTGTGCATTGCGCAAGCCCCGGATCAAGGTGATAACCCCAAGATTTCGCGCCACTGTCACAGCCAACTCTTGAGTCGACGTCACAATTTCAACATTTTCCAAATGAGCCAAGGCCCCTTTCACCATGCGCACACGTTGCTCAATGGAAAAGAGTCCGACTTTTTCCGGATTATAAAAAATTCCGACATAGACACGGTCAAACAAGCGACTAGCTCGCTCGATCAATTGCACATGCCCAATGGTAATCGGATCAAACGATCCTGTAAACAATCCACTTCTATCTGACATATACTGTTACCTTACTAATTCCATAGATTTTTTCTTTCCAGATTCCCACTTGTCCGATTTCCTCAGGAAGTTCTACGTGTTTATCAGTTTCGCACACAATCATGACGTCCTCTGACAAGAGTTGACGCTCGCACAAGGTTTCGATATCACGAACAATCTCTTCCTTGGCATACGGAGGATCCAAGAAAACTAAGTCAAAGGTGCCCGTTAGGAGACCCAAGGCCTGCTTGGCCTCCATTTTTAGCAGTTGAAACCGTTCCTTTTCCTTGGTCATGGCAATATTGGCTGCTACAATCTCCTGCGCTCTACGATCTCGTTCTACTAGAACGGCCTCTGACATGCCTCGAGAAACGGCTTCGATAGAGAGCCCACCGCTTCCAGCATAGAGATCCAGCACTCTTCCACCGTCAAAGTAAGGACCAATCATATTGAACATGGCCCCTCTGACCTTATCAGAAGTCGGCCTGGTTGTTTTTCCTTCAAGTGTTTTGAGGGGACGTCCCCCATAGGTTCCAGATACTATTTTCATAGGGACCATTATACCAAAAAAAATCAGAAAATTGCGATTTGATATGGTCAAGCGACAATTAAAAGAGGCTGGGACAAAAGTCCTAGCCTCTCAATTATTTTTGGATTGTCGAGC
>ERZ809296.953-NODE-953-length-38651-cov-36.333117_pt1 | contig 38651 bp, 31 predicted proteins | sample MGYA00520511_ERZ809296 | MGnify/ENA primary metagenome ERZ809296 (study PRJEB31576, sample SAMEA3212662) | Homo sapiens | biome: human-gut; feature: human gut; material: fecal | place: Sweden | collected 2012 ...
GCTCTGTCGCTATCTGTCAGGAGCACGTGACCGACAGCTTGCAGGCGCTGATGAAGGCGGATTTTATGCTGGCGCTGAACAGCGGACACAACGTCCGCCGCTGCATCATCTGTGGACGGTACTTCCTGCTCAAGAGCGGCGTCCACGCGCTGTACTGCGAAGGGGCGTGCCCCCACGCGCCCGGCTACACCTGCCGGCAGTTTGGTTCTGTGGAGGTGCAGAAGGAGCTGGCGAAGGACATTCCCAAGGTCAAAGTCAAGGTGACCGCCTTTGCCCGCATCACGAAGGATCTGTCTCGGAACGCAATCTCACAGAAGGACGCAAGAAAAGCCAAGGACTATGTGCGGGATCTACTCTATGACGCTCTGCGTGATGCGAATATCTCCGTAGAGGCCTTTGAAGAGAGCGTTTCGTCCGAGAATGTCTACCAGCACTGCGGGATCACCAGAACGGCCAATCCGAGGGGCCGTCCGCCGAAGAAAAAGGCGGGTGAGCAAGCATGACCAACGAGCAACTAATTCGCCAATATTATGACGGCGATGAGGCCGCGCTGGAAAAGCTGTACCATAAAAATATCGGTCTGATCCGCGGCATCGCCAAGGAAACCGCGGCGGAATTCAACTGCCTGATGACGGATCAGCATCATCCAAATCAGTTTTCCACGTATACGAAAACGATTCTGGACGATCTCTGCGGCGAAGGCGCGTTAGAGCTTCTGACGCGGATACAGAGCAGAGAATATGACGAAAGCCGCGCCGCGCTCACCACCTATCTCTACCCGCATTTGAAGGGGCGCATGACCCGCTGGCTGGAGCAGAATATTGGCTGCATGGCGTTGAGCAAGGACGAGATGGCCGCTGTCCGGCAGGTGCAGAGGCTGTATCATGTTGCATGGAAGGATACCGGTGAAATCGCGGAGGAGCTGGGTATCCCTGAGGCTCGTGTCAGTCGATATGTTCGCTACAACACCCATTTCCTCGGTGTGCATGATCTTGTCCCGGAGGGCTATGACGGCGATCCCTATGAGCGGCTGATGCCGGGGATGCTCTCCGTTTCGGCGGAGCAGGCCGTGTACCGCAAGGTCTGCATCGAGCTTCTCCGGGAGCTGTTCGACGCCCTGCCGAAGAAGGACAGGGACATTCTCGGCAAGACCTGCGGCGTGTTCGGATACCCGGAGGCGACCTTGAAAGAGATCGGGATGTATCACATGATGAAGGAGTCCGCCGTGGAGAAGGCGAAGAACCGCGCGGTCGAGAAGCTGAGAGAATCCTATCCCGGCAGCAGGTTGCAAATGTGGAGGGCTGTTCATCGCATGATGCGGCGACCGATCCCGCCGCCGGGGGAGGACAGTGAGCTGCGGCGCGACTTCCCGCAGTATGTCCGCGCCTTGGCGGAGGTCTATGGCGTGCTGAACGAAGCACTTATAAAGTGAAGAGCGATGTTCAGGCACGAAAGAAAACGTAGGAAGGTCTTGATGGTTTGTGCTGGTTTTTCCTTAGCATAGATTACAATCATGTGGTTGTGATCAGCAAGGAAGGCTTTTCAGTCATTACACATCCAGATAGTTTTCTTAGCGGCATAACATGACCAGGACAATCGTTTCTTCAACTCGATCAGTCACCGCTTACTCCATGTCGCGTGCGCGCTGATCCGTCGATGTTTGAAATGCCCGAACAAACGGCTTTGTTGTAAAAAAATAAAATCTGTGCTAAAATCTATCTGATCTCCGGGAGGTGATGAGCGATGTATGCAGTGGCGGTCTGCGAAGATCAAAAGGATACGAGGGAGGAAGCGGCGGCACTGTGCGGCGAAGTCCTCACCGACCTGGAAATCGAACATCGTATCGCTGCGTTTTCCTCGGCAGAGGATCTGGAAACACAGCTGCTGTCCGGTGAACGGTTTGACCTGCTTTGCCTGGACATTCTCATGGATGGCGAGAGCGGCATGGAGTTTGCAAAAAAACTGCGCATGACGGATGACCGTACCAGTATCCTTTTCCTCACAGGCAGTTCGGAGTATCTGAAGGACGGCTATGAGGTCCGCCCGATTCAATACCTGCTCAAGCCGGTAAAGCGGGAAGAGTTGGCACGGGCCATTGAAACCGACCTGCGGCTCCATCACCAGTCCAAGACCGTATCCATCCATGTCGGCGGTAGGACATTTGTTCTGCCGATTGCAGATATCCTTTATGCAGAAAGCCGGGAGCACGGCACTGTTCTCCACACGATCCACGGCGAGCAGTTTCTCCCCTGTTCTCTGAGCCAAACGGAGGAAACGCTTCCCGCAGAAAACTTTTGCCGCTGCCACAACAGTTTTTTGGTAAACTTCTCCCACATCCGGGAGGTCAGCGGCAGGACGGTATATCTGCTGGAGGGCGGTGAGGTGAGCATCGGGCGGCGCTATATGGTGCAGTTCCAAAATCGATTCGTCCGCTATCTCAACCGCATTTAATTTATATACAAAAAAACGCCCCGCTGTTCAGTCCGTAGTGGCTCAACAGCGGGGCATATTTTCGGTTTGGAGGAAAGGCTTCCGCAATATGGTCATGCTTTCAGCCGCAGTGCCGTCATCACGGTGAAGCGGTTTTTGTCATAGCTTATATCCAGCACACTGCCGTACTTTTCCGCGATGGAGCGCATCTTCATCAGACCGAAGCCGTGTTCGGCGGGATCATCCTTCGTGGTCAGAAGATTTCCGGCGCTATCCGTGTGTACCGTGCCGTCATAGGTATTCTCGCAGCGGATGGCAAGGTACTGCTGGCGGATTTGCAGTGAGCAGATGATCTCGCCGTGCGGCACCTTGGCTGCCGCCTCCAAAGCATTGTCCAGCAGGTTGAAGAGGAAGCCGCAAAGGTCACCCTCATCAATGGAGAGGGACTCCGGCAGCAGGGCGCTGACACGGAACGCAATGCCCAGCTCCTGCGTCTGCGCGGCAACGCGCTGCAAGATGGTATTGACTGTCGGGTTCGCCGTGTAGACCTTGGGGGAAAGCTGCTCCAGCTGTCCGCCCAGATGGCTTAGATAGTCATGGATGGCGTCCAGATCCTGCTTTTGCGTCAAAGTCCACAAGACAGCTACGTGATTTTTCCACTCGTGGCGGAAGGCCGATACATTCCGAAGGGATTCCTGCGCCTGCCTGTATTGCTCTTGGGCCTGCTGGCTGCGGCTTTGCAGGGCTATCATCTGCCGCTGGCGGGAGAAGGCGGTGCGGATGAACTCCGCCACCACCTGCACTGCACAGAGCAGACCGGTCACAGCGCACAGTAGGGTATACAGCGCTTTCGGATTGCCGTAGAGCAGGGAAGTGATGGGATTGCTCAGTGGATAGAGATATTCCACGCCCACGAACCGGCTGACGCACCATGCGGCAAACAGCGCGCCTGCGACGCAGCAGAGGCAGAGGCTTGTCCGACGGAGCATCCGTTCATGAGAGAGCAGCATCAAAAGAACCGCCAGCAGGAACAGGCCAAAGCCAAGCCAGTCCATCAGCCTGCCGTAAAACAGTGTGACCGACGTAAAGCACCGCAGGGCCGAGCACAAAATGTGCGCCGCCGCTCCGATCAACAATATCCGGCGCTTCCAACCATGCAGGGAAATGGCCAGAAAGCAGAACAGCAGGTCAATATAAATGAGACAGAGCCAGGCCGTCAGGCTGCCCGTTGTATCCAATCCGGCAGAAAGCGCGAAGAATGAGCCGCACGCCACAGGCACCGCCGTCAGCAGAAAATAGCCGCTCAGCGGCAGCAGTTTCCACAGATACGGCCCCGTCTGGGCGCTGAAAAGGAAAACCAGCAGCAGGAAAAGCGCCAGTATGACCTGTGCTGTGATGACCGCCATGGGCCAGACAATGCCGGAAACAGCGGTCACAGAGTCGGAAAAGCGACTGACCAGAGATGGGAAAGTAGGGTAAAGTAAACCGTTGAGGGCTGTGTCGTAGGTGACGATTCGCAGCGTCTTTCCGGCGCAGTCTATAGGAAGCGGGATGCACAGGCCGTCATGGGAAATGCTGCTGAAATCCACGTCTTCCAAAAAGGAATCCGCACGGTTTTCTTCGTTTGGAAAGTCAGTGTAGAGCAGTTCGCCATCCAGAAACACCTGTATCCCCGTGCCAAAGCCAAAAAATTGCAGCAGATCCCGCTGACCGGGCTCCTCCATGACCCGCTCCGCCGCCACCGGGCTGTCTCCGTCCACCGGAATACCATCCAGATAGCCGCCGAAGCCAAATACAGGTTCCGCCGGACCGCTTTCTGTCTCAAAGGTCCAACCGTTCCGGTTCGTCTGTGTGCAGTTCAAAAGAAGCGATGTCTGCATCCTGTCCGGCTGAGACAGGCGGAACAGGCAGAAGACCGCTGCAGCGGCAGCAAGGATCAACAGAGTGGCTGCGGGCCAGATCTTTCTGTGCTGAGGCTCCATGATACCGCCTCCTTTCCTGTTTGCCATTGTAACAAAGTGTGTTCCTCTGCACAAGCGGCAAAGGGCTCTTTTTCCTAAACGACACGAATTTGCCCCTAAACAACACAACACAGCACGGTATGGGAATGGTAAAATAAAAGTGCAACATCATGCTGTGGAGGGGCTTGCGTGCAAAACCCTCTCAGGCGTGCGCCTGAGAGGGAGGCGTACTTTCCGCACATCCAATTAAAAAATGAGGAGGGGTATTGGATGAGGAGAAAATGGAACCGGTTTGTGGCCGGACTGCTGAGTATCGTCCTGCTGGTAACGATGCTGCCCATGGAGGTACTTGCCGCAGGCAACGGCGGCAGGGCGGAGCAGCCCAGCCAGACAATGCCGTTTCAGGATGTAAAGTCCTCGGACTGGTGTGCCAAGGCTGTGGAGTACGTCTATTCCCACGGTATATTCAACGGCACCTCAACTGCCACATTTAGTCCCAGCGGCACCATGACCCGGGGGATGTTCGTGACGGTGCTTGGGCGCATGGCTGGTGTAAATCCAGATGATCACAGTGGAGAGACGCCGTTTTCTGATGTGCCGCAGACGATGTATTACGCCCCCTATGTGCAGTGGGCAGCAAGGTACGGCATCACAGTAGGTACAGATGACGGAAAATTCTCTCCCGATGCGTTCATCAACCGGGCACAGATGGCAGCATTCTTCGTGCGGTATTTTGAAGCGTTCCAAGTGGACTATGCGACCGGTGCGAATGTCATCACTACGCCTGCGGATCTGGAGCGCACCCCCGCCTACGCACAGGATGCTGTGCTGAAGCTCTGGAAACAGGGACTTTTGAACGGTGACGGCACACGCTTTGCCCCCGAAGGCAATGCTACCCGCGCCCAGATGGCGACGCTGTGTATGCGTGCGGACGAGGCGGTGGAGATTTGGTATTCAGCACCCGGCATCGTGGGGCGTAAATCGGGTGAGACACCCCAGAAGGAAGATCAGAGCAAGCCGAATAGCGGCAGCAATTCCTCCGGCAACAGTTCCTCTGGCGGCAGTTCTGGTGGAAGCGGCTCCGACAGCACAACGCATACCATCACGCTACATCTGCCCGATGGAACAACTTCCACCTTTACACAGACAACTTCTGCGCTTTCCCTTGCCAATCTTCCCACGCCTTCGGTAGCGGGGAAAGCCTTCGTCGGCTGGTATTATGATGAAAACTATAACAAGGCCGTTGCCGACGGTGATCCGCTCAGCGAAAATCTGTCCCTTTACGCAAAGATGGTGGACTACGATGCGATCGAGGGCGTGGAAACACCGACTTACGCCGGAGCGACGGATGTCGGACCGAACTTTACGATCCGCGTCAACAGCGATTCCGAAAGCGACCTGACGGGCAAGATCAGTCTGATCGGCACGGAGCAGCCCACCAGCAAAGTGGACGCGGACGGCAATACGATCCTCGTTGTCGGCAGCGTCAGGAACAATCACGATGGCACCTACACCGTTGCGCCGCCCGCAGGCGGATGGGCAGAGGGCGGCACTTATAAGGTGGTATTGGAAGATAACAGTCTGTACTTTGACGGTACAGCACCTTCCGTGCGGGAATACCACTTCACCGTGGAAGCGGGCGATCCGGTGCTGAACTGGCATCTCAGAGAGGAAGTTAAATCCATCCCGGCAACCGCCATCGGCAATGCCACCCAGAACGGCAAACGGGTCAAGGCACTCAGCATGCCGGTCGCTGCTCTTGGTAGCGGCGGCACAGCCATGGATGCTGTCTCCGACAGCACAGGTACTTTTGTTTATAAGGGCGACTTGGCAGTCGGTGACACCGTGGCCATTTATGAGGGCACCGAGCCTGAAAAGCGTGTGGCAGTCGGAACCACCGATGCCAACACCGGCGATGTTTCCTATGTGAAAATCACTGGGGTCAACAAGACAACCAATACCTATTCCTATCAGTCCGCCGCGGTGGAGGATGTTCTGTTCGTTCCCGATGTGCTGCCGGTGAAGGCAAGCCGTAAAACGGCTAAGGAAGAGAACCCGTCCGACGACTATACCATCCTCGTTCCCGTGGAGGAGCTGACCTTTACCGCTGCATCGAGTGTGGGAAATCTGGACGAAAACACCACCATTGATGTGGGAGATTTCCTTGCGTTCTATACGGGCGAAAGCTATACAGCCGGAAACGCAGAGTCCGATGGCTACGGCCGCATCACGGCTGTGGACTATACCACGGATGAGCTCGGTTCTGACTATTATCAGATTACTTATACCGATGCCACTAAAGATGATGTGCTCTCCTCCATGGATGTGGACACCACTGACCCCATCAGCGGCGATGCCATGCTGCATGATGTTGACACCCAAAAATTGGAGAAGCAGATCGCCCGTCAAGCCGTAGAAAGCGGCTTTGCCCAGACTGTGGCGGACCGCATTTCCGTGGCGATAGACGAGATGGATCTGAGCGGCCTGACGGCAGGTGATGAGATCGACCTGCGTTCCATTGACATCGACCCGGAGGGCACTCTCGGTATTTCTACCCTATCCTTGAATGATGCAAGAGGCTCCGGCGCTGTCTCACCGGCGAGGGCAAATGCCAACGGCGGGGGCAAGACCAGTGTGAAGGTCAAAAGCGCTCAGATTACAAAGAAACTGCAAAACTTTACGGATGCGTCCGGAAACCCGCTGTCCGGCGTGCGTCTGGAACTGCAACTGGAGGTCACGAAGGAAATCCAGAAGGACGGCGGCGACATTGTCATCACCGTCACACCTACCTTTATTCAGGAGCTGAAACTGGATCTGAGCACCCACGGCAAGCTTGTTTGGAAACACAAGTTCATTTTCTACTGGATCAGCGATGTGTATCTGGAGGCTGGTCTGAATGTTTATACCTACACCGCCATCAACCTCGATGCCACCGTTGTTTCTGAGGGCGAAAAGGACACCGTGACGAAGGTGAAGGACTTGGTGGACAAACTGGGAAAGAAACTGGATGCTTTGGAGGGCAAGGACACCGGCGGAGAGCGCGAAGAAATTGACACTTCCAAGCTCAGCTTGCAGGAGCTGTACAACAGTATGCTGGAGTTGGACAGCGACTGGGTGGAGTTGTACCGCAAACAGATTTTCAGCATGAAAAAGACCGTGGCAAAAATCATCAAGTTTGAGCTCACGGTAGACTTTGTGGTCGAGCTGAACATCCGAATGGCCATGGGTATGAACTTCAACTATACCAATGCCAAGCGATATGTGTTCGGCGTTTACCTGTTTAAGCACAGGACCACCACCCGCACCTACAATCTTGTGAACGAGCAGTATAACCTGCGTCTGTACGCAATGGGCGCGGTGGGTCTGCGAGCCGGTGTGGAGATATGGCCCAGCGTCAGCCTCATATCGCGGAAGGTGGCCACGGTGGGCATTGTGGCCAAATTGGGCGCGTACTTAAAAGGCTACGGGTATGTGCTGTATGCGCTCCACTATGAGGCGGGGAAACCCAAAACCTCCAACGCCTCGGGCGCGCTGTATGTGGAAGTCGGCATGTTCATGGACATCAGCGCCAACCTCTCCGCGTTTAAGGGCAAGGTTTCGTGGACACCGGAGATATACACCGATGAAACGCCACTGTGGTCGGCGGGCAGCACCCATGCCATCACGGCATTTAAGATGGAAAATGCGGACGGTGAGGAAGACACACCGACGGTTTATCTGAAAAACGGTGGCCTTGATGTCGTTTTGCCCCAAACGGTGCAAGCGCTGATCGGATTTGACCTCACAACAGGCAAAGACCGCACCGAGACGTATGATTGGAACAAGTTTGACATCAGCTTTGACGATCCCCGCTTTAGTACCTATCACACCGGTGTTTACGGCGGCAATTACAGTCAGCAGCACATAAAGCTGGCACTTGATAACTGGCAGACCTGCGACGAGCCAGAGATCGACTGCGTGATGACGCTCACCTACAAAGGCTCAGACCTGAGCTTTTCCACCACCCCGGTGCAGCTCAAGGTCAAGGTCCATTGGGACCGCCTGCGGGACGGTTATCCCATTCATGAGCTGAGCAGCACCGGCGGTTACATCGGTTGGGAGCAGCGAAAATTCGACGAGGCGCTCAATCTGAAAACGCCCGCCCGCACCGGCTATGACTTTACGGGCTGGACGTATTATCTGCTGAAAAACGAGAGCAACATCTTCTCTTACGATAAGGAACACCCCTATACCGGCACCACCATGCCGGAGAGCGCATTGGTAGCGGTGGCAACGTTTGAGCCCAAGACCGACATTCCGTACACCCTCAATTTCTATCTGCAAAACGAGGACGGAACCTATCCCGAAACGCCGACCAAGATTGTGGCTCATTATGGCACCGCCAACGACTACATCGTGCCGGATAAGACCCTTGTGCCGGACAAAATCGGCTACCGACACCCCGGCTATGCAGGCATCCACATCCGTCCGGACGGAACGGGCGGGCAGAATTACTATTACAGCCGCGCACCCTACACGCTTATATTAAGAAACGATGGTCAGGTAAGCACTGTGCCCTATCGCTATGGCGATCAACTTGACCAGCTGAACGATGCCCCCACCCGCCTTGGTTATATCTTTGACGGCTGGTACACGGACGAAACCTACCAAAACGAGTTTACCGAAACGACCATGCCCGCCAAGGATCTTACCCTCTATGCCAAGTGGGAGCCGGACGACATCAACTATTTCCTTGTGCTCCGCAAGGAGGGTGCAGACGGCAAGTGGTCGCAAACAACCGAGACCCGAACCGGAGAAACGGACGAAACAGTTACCATCAATCCGGCGAAGTTCCTTACGGAGGCGGAGAACGACACCTATGACATCCCTGAATCGGTGAGCTACACCGTCAGCGCGGAGGACGGCGGAACGGTTTCCATCAGCTACGCCCGCAAGCGGTACAGTCTGACCTATGACTTGAACGCCGCGGATGCAGCATGGGTTTCGGCCCCCGGTGTTAAATCCTATCGTCTGGGCGCTGCGCTCAAGCTCCTGACGCAGAGCTATGTGACGAGAGCGGGTTACACCTTTGATGGTTGGTACACGGATGCAAACTGCACGACTGCGTTTACTGCGACCACCATGCCCGACCATGATGTCACCCTCTATGCCAAGTGGACAGCGCAGGGCGGGATCTCCTATACTGTGGAGCACTATCAGCAGAATGTGACGGACGATGACTATACCCTTGCGGACAAAGAATCCAAGACCGGCGCTACGGGTCAGCCTACTGCCGCCGAAAGTAAGCCCTACCCCGGATTTACCGCGCAGAGCTTTGAGCAGCAGACTGTCAATGGCGACGGCAGCACGGTGGTCAAGGTGTATTACACCCGTAACGAGTATACGCTGACCTATGACCTCAACGGCAACGATGCAAGCTGGACGGATAGCGCAGAAAACAAATTCCACACTGATCGTTATGGCGCGGCTGTCACCGCCCCGAGCGCCAATGACCTGAGCCGAGCGGGTTACGCCTTTGGCGGCTGGTACACGGACAAATCGTGCTCAAGCGAAAATGAGTTTACCGCAGCCACCATGCCTGCGGAGAACATCACCCTGTATGCCAAGTGGAACGCGGGGCAGGTCAACTACACCGTAAACTACTATCTGCAAAACGTGGACGGCACGGATTACGTACTGAAAGATACTGTGACCAGTTCCGGCGTGACCGGTCAGGCGGTGAATGTGCAAAAGTCTTTCGAGGGATTTGTACCGAAAGCTGATTCGTCCACCTCAATCACCCTCAAAGCCGACAGCGCGCAGAATGTGGTGGATCTCTACTATACCCGTAACCGATACACACTGAGTTTCAATCTGGGCGACGGAGTAAATCTGGACGATGGCTGCGCCCCCAACGGCGGAAGCATCTATTACGGCGCAGAGATTTCTACGGACATGACGAATGCCAAACGCACCGGCTATACCTTCGTCGGCTGGTATGAAGATGAAGCATATCAGACTGAATGGAGCGGCACGACCATGCCCGCCCGTGACCTCACGCTCTATGCCAAGTGGGATGTTATGACCTATTTCCTCCGCTTCGACTGGGACGGCAATGTGCCGCTGAGAGACTGGCTGCTTGAAAATGGCGGCAAGCTGCTCACGGCTGCGTACGATGAGGAAAATGGTGTGTATAGCAACGCCAACGACCACGGCATTCCCTATATTGATGTGAGCGTGGCATACGATCAGGTCTTTACCCTGCCCACCGGTATCCCCGGCGCCGAATATTTCGGCTATTATAAGGAAGAGCAGAACGAATATGGTTCTTACGAAAGTCTGGTTAAGTCTGAATCGCTGACGAAAATGGCCGAGGAGCAGGATGCCATCGTCAAGGTCGGTGTCCAATGGAAATCCGAACCTGACAACAATGGCACAGAGCAGCTCTACAATGCCAACGATTTTCTGACTAAGGTCGTGCAGGATTCCGCCTATGAGGCGGCAAGTTACGCACTGGGTGTTGATCTGGATCTCTGCAATGTGAATATGAAGTACAATGGAGACATTGTCGACGGCATCACATTCGATGGAAACAATCACACGATCTTCAATGTGAAACGCGGCGAGATGATCGCCAACTGTGCTGCAGGCAGTATTTATGGCTACGGAGATAGCGTGACGGTGAAGAACCTGACCATTGACGGCATGACGGTGGATTACACGGCTGCTGTGGATAGCTTCAGCAACGAGTATCATGCTTTCGGTGCTCTGGCGGGCTTTGTGGGCGATGGTTTCAATGCGGAGAATGTGACGGTCACGCATGTGACCATGAATCTGAACCTGCTGGGCGAGAAAGGAAATGCTTATAACTCCGCCCACCTGCTGCCTGCGGAGTGCATCGGCGGTCTCGTCGGCTACGCCAAGGGCAGCGTGACCTTGACCGGCTGCAACGTGGAGGATCTGACCGTCAATGTCACCGATAAGAATGACAGCGGCGGGACGCAGTTCCTGATCGGCGGACTCATCGGCTACGCGGATGCGCTCTATACGCAGATTCCGGGCGAGAACGAGTATTCTTCTTCCAATGATTACAATGGTAACGGCAGCGTGACCATCACCGGCTGCACGGTATTGGATATGACGGTCGACAAGAATGGTGCAACCGGCGCGTCGGTCGGCGGTTTCCTCGGCGGCATCGGAAAGCACATTGTTTCGAAAACCGGAGCAACATACTCCGTGACAACCACTATTGATGAGGTCAGCGCGTTCCCCGAAGGATTTGAAAGCATCGGCAAAGAACTCACAATAAACGATTCCACTGGCAGCAATTCCACGGCGCAGTCGCTCGATGCTATACCCGCTGCCGCTTTTGAGGGTGAGTCCGACGAGGAAAACACTGCGGCTTGAGCCACGCATCACGAACGCACGATCACACACAGAGGAGGGCAGGCAAGCGTAAGACTCCGTTTCTGTGCGTTAACAAACAACGCGACAAAAAGCTGCTTCGGCATGTAAGTGCCGGAGCAGCTTTTTTTACATCTATTGTGGAGGCGGGCAACTCTGCCCCGCAATGCGGTTCCTCAGGTATTGGGGGCAGGCTGTTCGGCTCTGCCAATGACTACACGAGAGCGCAAATCGTCGCGTTCCTGTGGCGGACGTACAGCAAGTAGCGTATTCAGCTCTGCTGCGCCTGAAAAAGATCATCTGAAGGTTATCATCCGTAAAACTGATCACGCCGGAGCGTAGCCGGACAGTCTTAACCTGTTCATTCCAAGTGCATAGGGGACAGCCAACGGCATAGCCGTTGACTTCCGAAACCAACAAAAAATAAGTCGAGGGAATTACCCTCGACTTATTTTTTGTGCCCTGTACCGTCCGGTCCGCCCCATAGGTCACATTGTGTACCTATGAACATGAACCGTTGCGGTTCTAAGGTTTCCTCGGTGCGTATCTAAATTGGTCGCACATCATGTGATGCGTGACCAATTTAGATACATGCTGAAAATAGGAAAAATCGAGAGCTAAAGCGGCTTTGCGCTGTTTCAGCCATATTTTTTGCTTACAATTTCCCGTGGTAGGGAAAAGTCGAGGGATTTTTAAGAGTGACCAAAATAGATACAGCCTTATATTCCCCCTCTTCTTCTATTCTTCAAGAGCCAGCGAGAAGGCCGGTCTCATATATTCCTGTGCGCTCCGGCTCAATCCACATTCTGTTGCAAGGCGGTTCCAGTTTTCTCGGACGGTTTTCAGGACATCCGCCGCCATAGCAGCTGCGTCCTTGGTGCTGATCTCACAATACGGTGCGATCTCCAGCGCAAGGTCGAGGGAGATCGTCGCATCGTCCTCGTTTACGCAGAGGGACAGCTCGTCACCCTCCGGGACGGGGTTTACATCGTACAAGGGTGAGAGATGCCAGCCATCCGCCTTGAGGATAAAGCCATGATTCCTCATGTGGTCATCCGTATTGGAAACAGCCATATTGAACACGATCCGCTTCCATAGCTCTGTCAAATCTCTCTTGGGAGCAGCGCCGTTGGCCTTGATAAAGGACACCAGTTCAAGATAACTGGAGCCGTCCGCTGCCGATGCTCCATCCGTTTTTCCAAGCATTGTCATGGCGGACGCGAAATGGATCCGTGCAGCACCATTCCGGTCAAACCTGCGTACAAGGAAGGTGCTTCCGTACTTGGAAAAGTCGATCAACATGGACTCAGGAACATCCAAACCGCAAAGTCTTGCAAGGTCGTGGGTGACCTTTTCCCACGCCCCCACATTGACATCGTCGTGCTTGGACGGAAACTTAGCGATCCACAGATTTCCCTTTGTATCCAGAACGGTGGCCTTCGGACGAGCGCCGCCCAGTGAGGAACCGGGCTTAATGAGCTGATTGATCCATTTCTGCTCGAGACCGGACTCATCGTTCTCGAATTGGCGGGAAGCTTCCTCCAGCGTTCGCAGGCTGGTCCAGGGAGGCGTCGGGGTTTCTGAATCGTCCGAAAGGAACGGCCCGTCTTTGTCCAGCTTGAAGCGGATCGCGCCCATCCGCGTCTCGTCATAGACACCCAGCAGGAAGTCGCTGTCTAAGAGCTTTCGAGGTTTCCGGCCTTCCTGCTCCGCCAGGATTCTTTCTCTGCGCGTCATCAGCAGGCGACCCCAGCGGTCGGGGGAAGAGTCAGCGAAAAGGCCGAACACATTTTTTGCACCGGTGGGATACTGCCGCCCGGCATACAGTTGAAGATCCGGGTCGAGATACATATAGTTTGCGCTGCTTTTTAACCAGTCAGCATCATACTCGAAGGAATAGCTTTCACGGCCGCGGACATTCTCCACGAAGAGCGTTCCCAGGAAGTTTGGCGTTGTAGATTTGAAGCTCTCATAGACATAAATTATTTTTTGGTTTGACGCCACGGTCAATCACCTCCGTTTCGTGGTGCTCTCTTGCGAGTGGTAAGTTCAAGGTCTTGGAGTTTACGCCCCAGCTCGTCATCCTTTGCAACGAGCAGAAGGTCTTTATCCATATTGTTCAGTGCGTGCAGAACTGCGGCATAGATCCCAATCGCGACAGAGGGGTTTCCCTTTTCAACATTCCACACTGTGGCTCGGCTCACACCGGCTCTTTCCGCGACCAATTCGGCAGACAGATGCCGCCGTAATCTGGCAAGTTTGATCTGTTCTCCCAGCTGTTCTAAAATCGCCTGCGTCTGCGGCAGCACAGCAACACTCTTTCGTCCCATTCTGCACACCACCTCTACATCATCTTTGTGCTTGTTATTATAGACGATACATCTATAATTGTCAATAAATAAAGACATTAAAAGAGGCGCTGCCTGCGATTATCCCATACTTCATTGTGTGCTGTCCATCTTACCGATATACATCTGGACTTACACCCACGCCACGACCTCGGCCAAGCGTGAAGCAGCAAAAACAATGGGCAATATCCTATCCCGTACGGTATAGACCTTTCCGCTATCCGCTCCCGTTGGGGTCAGCGTTTGGGTCAGAAAAAACGGCAAGCAAGTTAGTGGTCGTAAAAGTGCGGAAAAAGTCCTGAAATCTACTGATTTCAGGACTTTTCTGGTTGCGGAGACAGGACTCGAACCTGCGACCGCTGGTTGTTGGTAAGGATGGATGATGTTATTCCCCGATTTCCGTTAGTCTCCCGTTGATTTGCTTAAAAGTGTTTACCGCAACATCAAAGTCCTGTTTTTCGTCTGTATAGAGCAGCGTGGTGTGCAGAGTCTCGTAGGTTATTCGGATATCAGCGTCAAAATATTTCTGCCACCCATCAAAGTCATAAGCGCCGGTGGGATCATATTCGGCAGAAATATTGCGTTTTCCGATATAGTAAGAATCCGTATCCTTCGTCAACCGCACCAACCGTTTAAGTTCGTCTGTTTCGGCCAGGAATGCCTGGATCTCCGGCATCTGGTACAGACGGGTCACATCATAGATATGGCGCACCTTACGGTTCAATGTGCCGCAGATGGCGTGGCGCTTTACGGACATGATTTTGTCGATGAAGGTTCGCTCAATATTCAGCGTGTTGATTTCCACAGTTTCCAGTTCAAACCGTTCGATATCATCGGTAAACCCACGGCTTTCCAGAAACTCCTGAATGCAGGTTTTCACCGGCATTTTCTGATACGGGTCTGGACGGACAGTACTTCCAATTTCAAGCTTCACACGGTTTTCAGGATTACCGAACCAAACATACATACTCTTGCTGCGGTTGGAGCGTTCCTCCACGATCTTCTCCGTTTGTGCGCCAGCCGCCATGATCGTTTCGATTTTCTTGATCGTTTTGTCGCAGGCTTTATCCGACAGTTCCATTCCCAGGAAGGTAAGGTCGATGTCCTCGGAAAAACGGTCAATGGAACCTGGGTAGCACTTGCTGAGAGAGGTGCCGCCCTTAAAAACGCACTGGTCTGCATAAGGACTGTCGGCCAGCGATTTCAGCATCATGACGATATAATAGTCGCGCTCGACGGCAGACTCGGAAATGTGTTTTTCATTGGCAACAACGGTGATCAATTCACGAAATTCTTCAGGATGCGTATGCAGTTTCATAAATCTCCTCCATAGTGGGATGCTTATATTCGGATAGGGTGGAGAGGTATTTATTCAGGTTGTTCTCCACACCATAATGATTCAAAATATTCCGCAGGAAAGAAATCGTTTTTTTCTGGTACCGCATTTTCTGGAGAACTTGTTCAAAAACTTTGCCATCGTATTCTTGCGCAAACTTTTCGCAGAACGTAATGAATTGATGATAGTTCAAGTCCTGAATTTCACCGAAATTTTGCAGCACTTCAAGCATATGGATCATACCCTTCACTTCCGGTGTATACACCAAATTGCAGAACTGCAGAAGAACATTACTGATGTTCTTGGTGCGTTGCTCGATCTCGGAAGAGAAAACCTCAACAGTTTTAGCAACCTGCGTGGTGAGTTTCAAACTGTTATACAAGGAATATCCGACAACAGTACCTTTGTCCGGTTCTGTGAAGGCCGCAACGATCTCCTTTTGGGACGGCGGAACAATACCATATTTACTTGTTTTAGGCCGATAATACGTTCCCTTTGCTATTCTGCAAAGTGAACCTGCTTTGCACATCCGACCAAGCGTCTGATAATACGCCTCCTCGCTGACCGCTTCGCTAAGTTGCTCGGTATATAGCTTACTGGCAAAGATCAATTCACTTTCCGGGAACTGCTCCATTGTCTGCGTGATGATTTGCGCGCCGGTCACTCGCTCCACCTCCTGTCCCGATGATGTTTATATCTTATGCCGCAGCACGCGCAATGTCAAGTAAATTTCATTTTTACTTGACAATATTGTTTACGGTTTTTCCGAGACTTATTCATAAAAATTTCAAGATGCCCGGAATGAGTTGCCTCGCTCCGGGCATTGCTGCTTTATTTCTCTGCGGTTGTTTCAGGCAGTGCCATCGCCTGAGCTTGCCGCTCCCGATCCTCAGCAGCGGATGGTGTGCTGAACGAAGCTATCAAAGATAATACATGACCTACGGCGACGCAGAGTTTTCCACCAAGCAGTTGGAAAAGGACTTTGGGGACACCGCCTACGCGACGATCCGCAGCTTTGTCTTGAAATTTGAGAAGCTGGGACTGATCAAGTCGACGCAGTATGGAAATCGCGTGAAGTATGCCGTTCGCGTGAATTAAAAAAAGGGAGGGTGTCGGCTTTCTGCCGACACCCCCCTTCCGTTAAGCAGGCTGGTTCTCTATCTCTGTCCTTTTCACTTTGACAACTTCCCCCTTGTAGCCGCCCTCTGCCTTCTGGTTGATAAGACCGATGAACTTGTAGTAGATGTCCACTTGCTGGGTCTTTACACACGTTCGGCGGATTTTTCGTTGTTTCCGTCCAAGCCTGCCCATTTTTTCGGATTCTGGGTCAAAAGTGGGTCAGACACGGTGCGCCCGTACCCACGCCAACAGCGCCTCGTAGTCCATCGCGCCGGAGGCGACAGCCAGACCGACCTCGACAACCTCGTCGTTGGCGCAGTCCAGCCGAATACCGTTGACCTCCAGAAAGGTCAGCATCACATATATACCGATGCGCTTGTTGCCATCCACGAAGGCGTGGTTAGAGATGAGCGCATAGCCCAGCCGAGCGCCCTTTTCCTCCCTAGTAGGGTAGAATTCCTGCCCGCCAAAGCCGGAAAAGACGTTCTCCAGCGCGGACTCCAGCAGAGTCTCATACCTGACGCCGATGCTCCCGCCAGTCTCCTCCGCGATGAGCCTGTGAAGCAGCAAGACCTTCTCTTTTGAGAATTTGATCATTTTGCCAACTCCATAAACGCGGGCTTATATTTCTTTAAAATTCTTGCCGCCACAAAGTCGATCTTCTCGTCATCCGTCATGTCGATCAAGGGCGAATTGTCCAAATCAACCAACATATATTTGGGGCGGTTATTTTTGAAAATCACAGCCTGTCCATTCGTTTCAGCGATGCGCGTCACGCGGGAAAAATTCTGATTGGCCTCCGTCACGGAAACGATCGTGTTCGTATCAATGGTCATGGGAACACCTCCTTGCAGCACCTATTATACGCAAATTGTAGGTAAAAATCAACCTATTTTAAGGCGGGCTTTCAATCTGAACCGCGTGGTGCGAGTGGCCGGTGCAGCGTAAAAGGAGCCGCACGCATCCAAGGAAGTCTTGAATGCGCGCGTTATGTCCAAACCGCAAAGCCTCTGCTGCGGCATTCGCGAAATTTTCATCCTCTCTTACGATAGAGGCCGCGTTTTCCATACACAGAGACCATGGAGGCACTGGAAAGCATAGATGAGTCTGAGCTAACGGCCTCAGAGCTTTCCTACTACATTGGCGTCATGAGCCGTATTCAGCAGATGGTGCTTGCCGCAGCCGGTTAACGATGAGAGGAGATGCAGAAAATGCAGATCAATCTGGGCCATGTCACTGCCAGTTTTACGCTGGATGTTTACGGCCATACAGAAAATGTGTTAGCAGTCCGCGGACCGGATTACAGGATTTTGTTTGACGGAGAAGGAGGGGGAGCGAACCATTCCTTTTTCGCCGCAGAGCAGCGGGGTCTACGCAATGAAGCGTGGTTCAAGCTGTAAAGTTCCATACCATGTCAACCCTTATATTTAAATGGATAGACATGCGATAGGCAGCGGAATTCTTGCATATTTGGTTAAGTCCGAAAAATCAAATAAAATATATGGACAATCATTTATAAACAGTATATACTGATTATAATCGACAGCTTTCAACACAAAAATAAATTGCCCCTCCGGGGCAAATCTTTTACAAAAAAGCATCCCACCACACCATCGGAGGTGCTCTCATGTCCGTTTCAACTCAATTCCTCCACACCATCCAGCCGGTCTCCGAGGACCGCCCGGCAGAGGCGGTGGCAAGAGAAATTCTTGTGCTGATCCGCTCCGAATACCGCTACACGATCGCGGATCTGTGCCGTATGTTCTGCTGCGAGCGGCAGTGGATCGAAGATTTTTTCGTCCCAAACATCCGTCACATTCACGTCAATCACTTCTTCATGTCCTATATCATCCAGCAGTTTGCGGACCGTCTCACCCCGGAGGAGCAGTCCCACCTGATCCACGGGCACTACTTCCTCTCCGACGCGGATCTGGGCCGTTTCTGGCGGGAAAATGCGTCTGCCGCCGTCAAGTGCCGGACCGTAGATCTGGCCGACTACCTGGCTGACGGCTGTTCCCGCAAAGCGCTCTCCGTAGAGAAAGCGCGCCACGAAGCTGCAAAGCAAGCAAAGGGGGAAGGGCAGCGTCACGATGCAGAAATGCGCCGTCTGCTTACCAGTGAAGGATACATGCTTTACACGTATCGGACGCAGTTCTCGAGGTTTCTCTGGCAGCCGGTCCCGCTGCCGGAGCTGTCTCCCCGGACCATCCGCAGTCTGGTCTCCACCACGCAGTATCAGCGGAGACATGGCCTGCCGTCAAACGGCGTTGCCCGAAAGCGGCTGATGGAGCAGGGTTCCGTTCAAATCAAACTGGGGGGCAAGACCTTATGGGTTGAGGCTCCTGCGCCGGAGGGCATTTGGGTGATCCCCGCCGGGACATTGCTGTAACGAAACGCCGCAGTCGGTTTTTCCATACATGCGCGTCCCCCCAAAAGGTCATTACATCGTATCTCTGCTGATTTCAGTCTATGTAAAGCAATTTACCATGTCACTTAATAATTAGAAATTACAGCACATTTTGCGGCGTTTACCGCTGCTGATTTCCATGTATCGGCACCATGAATTTCATGCTGTCGCCAAATATCCGATCTGATGACGTGTAAAAGAGGGACCGTTTTGAAACAGTCCCTCTTTTGAAAAATCGCAGTGTTGCTTTCGCTGGATCACATCTTTGCCAACGCCTGATCGAAGTCATTCAGCAGATCGTCGGTATCCTCCAGGCCGGAAGAAAGCCGGATCTGGCCCATAGTAATACCGATGGCCGCCAGCTCGTCGGGGCTGAGATCCCGGTGAGACGCTCTGGGCGGATAGGTCAGCGTGGTGCCGACGCCGGCCAGAGTGGGTACGAAGCGTACCAGCTGCAAGTTGCTGATGAGCTTGTCGATCTCCTTCTGACCGCCCTTGAAGTTTACGCAGAGCATACCGCCGTAGCCGTTGCCCTCGAACTGTTTGTCGGCCAGCGCCTTGCTGGGGGAGGATTCCAGACCGGGGTAGTAGACCTTTTCCACCTTGGGATGGCTCTCGAAGAACTTGGCCAGTGCCAGACCGTTTTCAGCCATCTTCTTTACCCGCAGGGGCAGCGTCCGCAGGCTCCGGGCCAGCAGCCAGGATTCTGTGGCGCCCAGATTCGCGCCGTAGAGCCCCAGGTAGAAGTTCAGAGACTTGATGATCTCCTCAGAGCCGACCACCGCACCGCCTACCAGGTCATCATGACCGCCCAGGTACTTGGTGGCGCTGTAAATCACCAGATCCGCGCCGTACTTGATGGGCTTGGCAATGATCGAAGTGGCAAAGGTGTTGTCGATAAACAGCTTGGCGCCGTTAGCGTGAGCCACGTCCGCCAGATGCTGAATATCGGGTACGCTCATCAGAGGATTGGCGATGGTCTCGCCGTACACCAGCTTGGTGTTGGGACGCATATAGTCCGCAACATCCTGCGTGTTGAAGTCGATGAAGGTGGTCTCCACGCCCCAGCGCTTCAGCTCGTGCTTGAGGTAGTAGAACGCCTCGCCGTAGATGATGGGGGAGGCCACGATGTGGTCACCGGGCTTCACCGTTGCCAGAATGGAGGTGGTGATGGCCGCCATGCCGGAGGAAAACACCAGACCCTTCTCGCCGCCCTCGCCGACCGCCAGAATTTGAGAAGTAGCGTCGGCGTTGGGATTGCCAAGACGGAAATAGGCATAGCCGGGAGCGCCCTCGTCGCAAATCTTATCAATGGGATCAATGGAGTCAAAAATGTAGGCAGAGGACAGATAGATGGGGAAGGTCTCCGGCACTGTCAGCGCCTTGTTCAGCTCGTAGCACAGCTCACCGTTGCCGGTGTGGACGTATTTGGTTGCGTCGCCCTTTTCAATAGACATATAATCCTCCTTACGCGCTTTGCGCGTTCCAATTAAAATGCGGTATCAGATTTTTTCAGAAACTCACGCGAAATCAGGTCTCCGTGCGGCCCTTGCCCTTTCCGGCGATGAGACCCACGATGAAGCCCACCACAGCGGGAACGATCCAGCCGAAGCCCAGACCATAGAGGGGGATGTGGTTCATAACGGGATCGAGGAAGCCGAAGCCGTACTCGTGGGGCAGGTCCAGAATGGCGTACACCACGGTGAAATACACAGCGCCCTTAAATGCGCCGTCGTTGGGGATCTTCTTCTCGAAGATGCCCAGAATGGTCATCACCAGCGTGATGGGATAGAAGAAGGAGAACCAGGGGGAGGTCAGGCTCACGATGGTATCCAGACCGAAGCTGGCGACGATGGTGGTGACGATAGGGACGATCATGACCAGAACCTTATAGGACAGCTTGCCGTGGGTGGCGGTCTCATAGAAATCTGCCACTGCGGTGATCTGGCTGATGGCGGTGGTGAGGCAGGCCAGCACCACGGACAGGCACAGGCCGTAAATCGCGATCTGGCCGCCGCTGGAGCGGATGATCGCCAGCAGGAGGTTGGCGTTGCTGATGCTGTCGGGCGTATACTCGGTGCTGACGCAGGCGCCCATATACAGCAGACCGCCATAGACAATAGCCAGGCAGACGGCGGCGATCAGGCAGGCCCGGACATGGGCCTTGCGGAAGGCTTCACCCTCGTAGCCCTTGCGCTTGATACTGTCAAAGAACACGCCGGCAGCCAGGAAGGACACCAGAACGTCACCGGTGCTGTAACCGCCCAGGAAGCTGTTGACAAAGGCGTTATCCACGGAGGCGGCGCCGGGGGTACCGATGGGGCTGACAGCGCCCTTGACTACCAGAATGAACAGGATGATGGTCATAATGGGGGTCAGGATCTTGCCGACCTTATCCAGTGCGGTGCCGCGATCCTTGGCGAACAGGAACGCGATCACGAAGTAGAGAATGACGAAAACCAGATAGGGCGCACCGGGCCAGATGCCCTGAAGGCCCATCTCAATGCCGACGGCTGCGGTTCTGGGGATGGACACGCAGCAGCAGAGGATCATGATGGCGCCGATCATGACGGTGTAGAACTTCTTGTTCACATGGTCGGAGATTTTCTGGACAGAGCCGCACATACCCAGCACGATGATAGCCAGAATGGGCAGGCCCACACCGGAGGCCAGCATACCGATCATGCCGCTGAGCCAGTTGCTGCCGCTTTGCAGGCCCAGCATCGGCGGGAAGATCAGGTTGCCCGCGCCGAAGTAGGAGGCGAAGAACGCCAGACCGACGAACAATACGTCGGTAAATTTGATTTTTTTCTCTTGCATAAAGTAAGTTCCTCCCTATTTCTCTATTTTGCACACTGAAAAACTGAGAACCGCTTGCTGTTTTCTATGATAGCCGCAAAGGTCGGATTTGTCCAATAAACCAATGTTATAAACCGCAATTACTTTTGTGTATATCGCCCTATAAGCGTGCGTTTTTTTGAAAAACGCTGTTTAGTATCACGGAAATGTTTGTTTTTATTAAAGTAAACCTTTTTGGTATGATTTTAGTTGCGCATTTTGAATTTCTTGTGCTATAATACGAGAGATCCATCAAAAAATGAGGAAAGGCGGCGCTTGGTATGACACTGCTCCAGTTGAAGTATATTTCCACGGTGGCAAAATGCGGCTCCTTCAGCAAAGCCGCTCAGGTCCTGTATGTCTCCCAGCCCGGCATCAGCAAAATGGTCTGCGCGCTGGAGGAGGAGCTGGGGATCACGATTTTTGTCCGCTCTGCCGCCGGGATCACCCTGACCGCCGAGGGTCGGGAGCTTCTGAACATGGGAGAACGGCTTTTGACGGACGCTGAGCATATTTCCCAGCACTTTTCACAGGATCTGAGCAAGACCCACGAGACCCTCAGCGTCAGCAGCCAGCATTACTGCTTTGTCATTGACGCCATGATGTCCTATCAGAATACCTATCAAAAGGAATCCTATACCTATAAATTTCTGGTAGGGCAAGGCCCGGAGGTCATTCAGCAGGTCGTGGACAAAACCACGGAGTTGGGCGTATTGTTCATCAGCAGCCGCAGCCGAAAGCACATGAACCGTGTTTTTGGCGACAACAATCTGGAATTTCACCCGCTTTTTGACAGCAAGCCCTATGTGTTTATCCATAAGTCCCATCCTCTGGCCTCCAAGGAAGTTCTGACGATCGAGGAGCTGCACCCGTATCCCTGCATCATGTATGAGTTAGACTCCGACGCGCCCTCCGTTTTGCAGGAGGAGATGCTGGTGCCGGACTTTTATCCCCAGAAGGTCACCATTGTCAACGGACTCTATCAAAGCCTGATGGTCATGCAGAAGTGTCAGGGCTATGATCTGGGTACCGGCTTCATCTCCGAAAGCAATGGGGCGCAGGGGGTGATCAAGCGTCCCATCAAGGGCTTTGACGATCCCATCACCATCGGCTGGGTCTGCCAGAAGGCCCATACGCTGTCGCAGCCCGCGGAACGCTTTATCCAGCTTCTGCAAAAATACGGACGGGACCTCCCCGAAGCCTAAACAAGAATATCCGAATGTTATTGCCAGCGATAACATTCGGATATTTCCGTTTTTATGGGTGGTTGTGCTATGCTCAATACAACCAAGTAAGTCAGTAGGTATATATTGTGCAGTCACACAACCGACGGGAGGTATTTTGAATGAGCCAGTTAGTTTTGAAGCACCCTGATTTGAAGCATGAAGATCTGAAATTCAACACGGTAGAGGTCCACGCCGGCGAGCCGCGGGATATGTACGGCGCCCTGATCCCGCCCATTTACCAGACGTCCACATTCTATTTTGATTCCACGGACGATGCGGTGAAGGCCTGCGATGATTACGCCGAGAGCTTTGCATACAGCCGGATCACCAATCCCTCCGTGGATTATCTGGAACAGAAGCTGGCGGCGCTGGAACACGGCAAGGGGGCCGTGGGCTATGCGTCCGGCATGGGCGCTGTTTCCGGTGCGATTTTCGCGCTGCTGAAAAGCGGCGACCACGCTATTTTCACCAAGGCCAAGTATTCCGGCACGGAGGACGTGACCAGCGACTGGCTGCCTCGCTTCGGGATCGCCCACGATACCTTTGACGCCGCCGATCTCAGCCAGCTGGAAGGCCTGATCAAGCCCAACACCAAACTGATCTATGTGGAGTCTCCCGCCAACCCCACCATGGTGCTGGTGGATATTGCCGCCGTGGTGGAGATCGCCCATAAGCACGGCATCAAGGTCTTTATCGACAACACCTTTGCCACGCCCTACAACACCACCCCGCTGGATCTGGGCGTGGATGCAGTTATCCACAGCCTCACCAAGTACATCGGCGGCCACGGCGACCTGCTGGGCGGCGCGGTGATCTCCAACGATGAGCAGTTCCTGCGGGAGTGCCGTCTGGGTACCCTCATGCACTTCGGCTCCGTCATGGCGCCCTTCACCGCATTTCTGGTGTGCCGCGGTCTCAAGACGCTGGGCGTCCGCATGAAGCAGTACAATGAAAGCGCTCTGAAGATTGCCAAGTGGCTGGAGGCCAATCCGAAGATTGAAACGGTCCGCTATCCCTTCCTGGAATCCAATCCCCAGTACGCCATCGCCAAGAAGCAAATGAAGGGCGGAGGCGGCATGATCTCCTTTGATGTGGCCGGCGGTCTGGAGGCCGGTAAGAAGTTCATCAACAGCCTAAAGCTCTGCACGCTGGCCGTCTCTCTGGGCGATACGGAAACGCTGGTGGAGCAGGCTGCCGCCATGACCCACACCATGATCCCCAAGGAGATCCGGGAGGCCGCCGGCATTACCGACGGAATGATCCGGATGTCCGTCGGTCTGGAGGACCCGGATGACATCATCGCCGATCTGAAGCAGGCGCTGGGCGACTGACGGCACAGAAGCCCATACCGGCAGACGCAAAACCATCCCCCAAAAACACCGGAGAGGAAGCAATTTCCTCTCCGGTATTTTACTCTTCCTCCGGGGCCAGCAGCATTTTCTTAAAGGCTTTCATAGCAACGCTTTGAGGGCGGGATGTATCCTCGATCAGGTTAACGAACCGTTCCGGGATCGGCTCCGCAAGGCGGATCTGGAACACCGTCCCGGCAGCAAGGGCGGAAGCAGCCATGGACTCCGGATAGAAACCGACGCCCAGATTGCTCTGCACCATCGCGAGGACCTGATCCATGGTGCCGGCTTCCATTTCCACATGAAAAGCCAGATTGTGCTTTAAGAACAGCTGTTGATAAAAGGTATATGTACTGGTCCCTCTGCTCATGCACACAAAGGGGAGATTTTCCAGAGCCCGCAGGCTCCGCGTTTCCGCGGCCAGATCATGAAAATCCGAACCGCAGATCAGGATCTCCCGGAAGGAGACCAGCGCGGTTTCCTGCAGGGACTTTCTCACCGGACAGGGCGTGGTGATCGCCGCGCAATCCACCTGTCCTCGCAGCAGCCCTTCCATGGCGCGGGGGGTGGAATCGTTGGTGATCCGCAGGTGGATCCCCGGATACCGCCGGTGAAACGCGTCAAGGCGGTTCAGAAGGGTCAGATGGAGCGCGGCTTCGCTGGCGGCAATGGAAATGCTGCCGGTCCGCAGACTGCAATCTGACCGGAGTTCACTTTCGCCAAGGCGCAGCTGTTCAAAGGCTACGGCAGCACGGCTGTAAAGCCGTTGGCCTTCCGGAGTCAGGGAGACGCCGTGGTTGGTGCGGACAAACAGCTTGCAGCCCAGATCCTGCTCCAGATTGTTCATGCAGCGGGTAATGTTGGGTTGGTTATTGCCCAAAGCTTCGGCGGCCTTGGTAAAGCTCTTGTGTTGGGCAACATAGTAAAAAATGCGGTAATAATCGTAGGGAACAGCCACTTTTTTCGCCTCCGTGCCATATCATTCAGATATGTCTAACATATCAAATATACTTTTTACATCTTTCTGTTAGAACAGTATAATACGGGCGTTCTTAGAAGACAAGACCTTTAACGGTCACGCTGAAAAATGGGACGCGGTCAGGGCAGACCGCAGCGCCTGTATTCCGGTGTGGAAAGGAGACCGGCTATCAGCATGAAAAGCAAAAAGAAATTTATGATCCTATGGGTCCTGCTCATCGCGGTCCTGTTTGCGGGCAGTCTGTTGACGGCGCCGCCTGGAAAAACGGAGACCATTCAGACCGCCATGCGGGACGCAGTCCTGCATGAGGAAAATCAGATCAGCCTGTTCGGTTGGAAGAACGTCAATCCGGGGCTGATCTCCGCCATGACGGTATCCGCCATCCTGCTGATAGCGGCGGCGTGTATCCGCGTGTTTGTCATCCCAAAATTCAAGCTGGTGCCGGGGCGGTTCCAACTGCTGCTGGAGCAGGCTGTAAACCTGTTTGACGGCATGGCCAAAACCAGCAGTCCTCAGCGAAACGGATTTCTGGGGGCCTACATCTTCGGCGCAGGCGCGTATATCTTCGTAGGGACGCTGTTTGAGCTGCTTGGCTTGCAGGCCGTCACCACCACGGGCCGCTCCGTGACCCTTCCTGCGCCGCTGTCGGACGTAAACGGTGCCATCGCCCTTGGCTGCTTATCCTATCTTGTAATCCTCTCCGGCGGGATCGCGGGCAACGGTCTGAAGGGCGTGGGCAGCACATTGAAGGAATTCTCGCTGCCTATTTCCATGAGCTTCCGTCTGTTCGGCGCGCTGCTCAGCGGCCTGCTGGTAACGGAGCTGGTCTATTACTATGTGCAGCTGAGCTATGTGCTGCCGGTGCTGGTGGGCGTTCTGTTCACCCTGCTTCACGCGTTGATCCAGGCCTATGTTCTGACCATGCTCACAGCGTTGTTCTACGGCGAGGTATCGGAGCATCCCGAACCGGCGTCCGGGCGGGCATGACCGTCCCAATCATTTACGGATCGAATCATTTTGGAGGTAATAAACATGAAACTGCTTAAGAAAAAGGTCCCCGCGCTGTTCCTGATCCTGCTGGTGGTGCTGTCCCTGACAGTCCCCGCACTGGCCGCTTCTTCCACGGATGCCGTTGCCGCACCCGCTGCGGCGGAAACCGCCCAGACCCAGAGCGACGCCACGGGGTCCAAGTCCATCGCTGCGGGCATCGCCATCGGCCTTGCCGCCGCAGGCGGCGCCGTGGCCATGGGCGTTGCCGTCAGCAAGTCTGCGGAGGGGATCGCCCGTCAGCCGGAGGCGGAGGGCAAGATCCGTACCACGCTGATGCTGGGACTGGTCTTTATCGAAACCGCTATCATTTATGCGCTGCTGGTCGTCATTCTGATCATCTTCGTCCTATAAGTAAGGCAGGTGGGAAACCGTGAATATCCCGTTGAATATTGATTGGCAGCAAATTTTGCTGCACCTGCTGAATTTTGTGATTCTGGCAGGCGGGCTGTATCTGCTGCTCTACAAGCCCGTCAAGACGTTTATGGAGAAGCGGCAGCAATACTATCAGGAGCAGGACGCGAAAGCGGCAAAGACGCTGGCGGACGCGGAGAAAACGATGGCAGAGGTCCGTCAGCAGTTGAAAAATGCCGACGCCGACGCTGCGGCAAAGCTCGCCGCCGCCCAGAAGTCGGCGGACGCCGCCATGCAGCGGCAGTTGTCCGACGCACGGGCACAGGCGGAGCAAATTCTGGCGGACGCCCATGCCGCCGCCCAGCGGGAGCATGACAAGCTGCTGTCCGACGCGCAGAAGGAGCTGAAGGATCTGGCAGTGACAGCCACGGAAAAGCTGGTGCTGCAATCCGACGGCGATGCGTTCGATCAGTTTTTGGACGCGGCGGAGAGGGGGGAGTCCCATGCGTAAAACAGTACTGGAAGCGGTCCTGCGCAGTGCGGACGCCCCCAGTGAGGCGCAGCGGAACCGTTTTGCGGCCTTTTTGAAAAAGCAGTACGGGCAGGAGGTTCCCCTCCGTTGGGAGCAGGACCCCGCACTGGAAAAGGGCTTTCGGATGGAAGTGGGCGCCGACCTGTATGACTGGAGTCTGGAGGGCCGTCTGCGGCAGTTCCGGGAACGGCTGGAGCAGCTGAACCCCACCGATGAGTCCGTCATCCCGCTGATGCGGGAGGCTGTCCGCAACTGGCAGCCGGATGTCGCGCCGGAGGAGGTCGGCAGCGTTCTGACGGTGGGTGACGAGATCGCCACCGTCAGCGGATTGGAGCACGCGGCCTACGGCGAAATTCTGCAATTTTCCTCCGGTGTGAAGGGCATGGTGCAGGATCTGCGGCCGGATCGTGTAGGCTGCATCCTGTTCGGCGGCAGTGAGGCCATTGAATCCGGCAGCATCGTCCGCCGCACAGGTAAGACCGCCGGTATCCCGGTAGGGGACGGCTTTCTGGGCCGGGTGGTGGACGCGCTGGGTATGCCCATTGACGGGCAGGGCGACATTCCGTCGGAGGGCTATCTGCCCATTGAGTCCCCGGCCCCCGGCATCATTGACCGCCAGCCGGTAAACGCGCCTATGGAGACGGGCCTGCTCGCCATCGACTCCATGTTCCCCATCGGACGGGGACAGCGGGAGCTGATCATCGGCGACCGGCAGACCGGCAAGACCGCCATCGCCCTGGACACCGTTCTGAACCAGAAGGGAAAGGGCGTGGTGTGCATCTATGTCGCCATCGGGCAGAAATCCAGCTCCGTTGCCCAACTGGTAGAGAATCTGAAGCACAAGGGCGCTATGGACTATACCATCGTGGTGAATGCGCCCGCCAGCGCGTCGGCGTCCTTGCAGTACATCGCTCCCTATGCCGGAACAGCACTGGGCGAGTATTTCATGCGGAAGGGCCGGGACGTTCTGATCGTCTATGACGATCTCTCCAAGCACGCCGTGGCCTACCGGACACTGAGCCTGCTGCTGGAGCGGTCCCCCGGGCGGGAGGCCTACCCCGGCGATGTGTTCTATCTGCACTCCCGTCTGCTGGAGCGTTCTGCCCACCTCTCGGAGGAATTGGGCGGCGGCAGCATGACGGCGCTGCCCATCGTGGAGACCCAGGCCGGTGACGTGTCCGCCTACATCCCCACCAACATCATTTCCATCACTGACGGCCAGATCTTTCTGGAGAGCAGTCTGTTCTTCTCCGGCCAGCGGCCCGCGGTCAACGTGGGATTGTCGGTGTCCCGTGTGGGCGGCGACGCTCAGACGAAGGCCATGAAAAAGGCGGCGGGCGCCCTGCGTCTGGATCTGGCCCAGTACCGGGAAATGGAGGTCTTTACCCAGTTTTCCAGCGATCTGGACGAGACCACCAAGCGGCAGCTGATTTACGGACAGGGCCTGATGCGCCTGCTGCGCCAGCCCCAGAACCACCCCTACCAGCAGCACCAGCAGGTGATTTTGCTGGTGGCGGCGCTGGATCATGTGATGCAGATGGTGCCCCTTGCGCGGATGGACGATTTTCGCACCGGGCTCCTGACCTATATCGAGACCCAGGACCAGGCCCTGTGCCGCCGGATCGATGAGAGCGGTCAGTTAAGTGATGAGGACCGGGAGACGATCCTGAAGCTGTCAAGAGAATTTCTGACGCGGTTCCAGACGGAAGCTGCGGAAAAGAGCGGTGAGTGAGATGGCCAATACCCGTGAGATCAAAAACCGGATTGAAAGCGTACAGCAGACCCGGAAGATCACCAACGCCATGTACCTCATCGCCTCCACCAAGCTGCGGAAGGCACGGAACGATCTGGCCAACACCCGGCCGTATTTTGATGCGTTGCGGGGCGAGATCAAGCGGGTCTTTCGCACGGCAGGGGATGTGGACAGTCCCTATTTCTATCCGCCGGACAATAACACACCGCTGGAGGGCACCTATGGGTGTCTGGTCATCACGGCGGACAAGGGCCTTGCAGGGGCCTACAACCAGAACGTCATCAAGGAGGCTGAAAAGCTCCTTGCCCAGCACCCGGACACCAAGCTGTATGTAGTGGGGGAGTATGGCCGCCGGTACTTTGACCAGCACAAGATCCCCATTGAGCACAGCTTTCTCTACACCGCCCAGAATCCCACGCTGGACCGGGCGCGGGAGATCAGCGCTCTGCTTTTGGACGGTTTCTTGGCGGGAACGCTGAAGGAGATCTTCGTGGTCTACACCGATATGGAGAACAGTCTGCTCTCCGAGGCCAAGTCCACCCGGCTGCTGCCTTTCCACCGGACGCAGTTTGCGCCGCCCGCCAAGGAAAAGGCCGTGCAGGAGCCCTTTGAATTCTATCCGTCCGTGGGGGCGGTGCTGAACAGCATGATCCCCAGCTATGTCTCCGGCTTCCTGTACAGTGCCCTGCTGGACAGCTTCTGCAGCGAGCAGAACGCCCGCATGACCGCTATGGACGCCGCCAACCAGAACGCGGAGGAGCTGTTGAGCGCTCTGCGGCTGCAATACAACCGCGTGCGGCAGGCGGCTATCACCCAGGAGATCACAGAAATTTCCGCAGGCGCGGCGGCACAGCGGGGAACCTTTGGAAAAGAGGGAACAGTATGAAAATCGGAACGATCACGCAGGTATCCGGCCCTGTGGTAGATGTGGAGTTTGAAGCCGGACATCTGCCTAAGATCAAGGAAGCACTGTCCGTGGAGCTGAACGGCCAGACCCGCGTGATGGAGGTAGCCCAGCACATGAGCGAACGGGTCGTCCGCTGCATCATGCTGGCGGGCAGCGAGGGTCTGGCCCGGGGCATGAAGGTGACCGCTCCCGGCAAGACCATTGAGGTCCCGGTAGGAGAGCAGACGCTGGGCCGGATGTTCAACGTGCTGGGCCAGCCCATCGACGGCGGAGAGCCGCTCCCGGCGGAAACACCCCGCAAGAGCATTTACCGGGACCCGCCCTCCTTTGAGGATCAAAGCCCCGCCGTGGAGATCCTGGAGACCGGCATCAAGGTCATCGATCTGTTGGAGCCGTATCCCAAGGGCGGCAAGATCGGCCTGTTCGGCGGCGCCGGTGTGGGTAAGACCGTGCTGATCCAGGAGCTGATCCACAACGTAGCCATGGAGCACAACGGCTATTCCATCTTCACCGGCGTAGGTGAGCGGAGCCGGGAGGGCAATGACCTCTGGCGGGAAATGCGTGAGAGCGGCGTGGCGGATAAGACGGCGCTGGTCTTCGGCCAGATGAACGAATCTCCCGGCGTCCGTATGCGGGTGGCGCTGTCCGGCCTGACCATGGCCGAGCATTTCCGGGACGTGGAGCACAAGGACGTGCTGCTGTTCATCGACAACATTTTCCGGTTTGTGCAGGCAGGCAGCGAGGTCTCCACCCTGCGGGGCCGGATGCCCTCCGCCGTGGGCTATCAGCCTACGCTGGCCAACGAAATGGGCCAGTTACAGGAGCGCATCACCTCCACGAAGGATGGCTCCGTCACCTCGGTACAGGCAGTCTATGTGCCCGCCGACGATTTGACTGACCCCGCCACCGCCACCACCTTTGCCCATCTGGATGCCACCACGGTGCTGAGCCGGAAGATCTCCGAGCAGGGCATTTACCCCGCCGTGGACCCACTGGAATCCTCCTCCCGGATTTTGGAGGCGGACATTGTGGGCGCGGAGCATTACCGCATCGCCCGGAGGGTACAGGAGACGCTGCAAAAATATCAGGAATTACAGGACATCATCGCCATTCTCGGCATGGACGAGCTGAGCGATGAGGACCGGCAGACCGTGAACCGCGCCCGCCGCATCCAGCGCTTTCTGGCGCAGCCCACCCATGTAGCTGAAAAATTCACCGGTATCCCCGGCGTGTATGTCCCTTTGAAGGAGACGCTGCGGGGCTTTGCCGCCATCGTGGACGGCGAAATGGACCAGTATCCGGAGGCGGCCTTCTACAATGTGGGTACGCTGGACGATGTGGTCGCCAAAGCGAAAAAGATCGAGGAGGGTGAGGTCTGATGAGCGCGTTTCACGCACGGATCCTGGCCTCGGACACTCTGTTCTTTGACGGTGACTGCGAATTCATGGTGGTTCCCTGTACGGACGGCGCAATGGGGATCCTCTCCCACCACAGCAATATGATCGCGGCTGTGGTGCCGGGGGAACTGCGGTTTCAGCCGGTGGGCGGCCCACTGCGGACGGCGGCTGTTTCCGCCGGACTGGTGAAGGTCGAAGCGGGGGAGGTCATGCTTCTGGTGTCCACGGCAGAACGGCCGGAGGACATTGACGTCAACCGGGCAAGACGGGCGGAGGACGCCGCAAAGGAGGCCCTTCTGCAAAAGAAAAGTATGCAGGAGCACCGGAACGCGGAGGCCCAGCTGGCCCGGGCCATCAGCCGTCTGCGGACCAAAGAACACTGGAACAGCAGACGCTGAGCCATGAGAACACTTGAAGAGGAGTCTTGATCGTGAACCTCCGGAATCATCACGGCCAGATGTCGGAATCCCTGCTGACCGCCTCGTTTATCATTCTCTCCGGCGGCTTGCAGGACGCCTACACCTATCTCTGCCGGGGCAAGGTGTTTGCCAATGCCCAAACGGGCAACATCGTGCTGTGCAGCGCCTATCTGTTTGACGGCCAGTGGCGGCACAGCGCCCGGTATCTCATCCCGGTGCTGTCATTTCTGCTGGGGATCTTCGCGGCGGAGTGCATCCACCGCCATTTCAAGTACACGGAGAAGGTGCACTGGCGGCAGATGATCATTTTAGCGGAGATCGCTTTGCTGTTTGCGGTGGGCTTTCTGCCGCAGGAGGCCAACACCTTCGCCAACGCCGTTGTGTCCTTTGTCTGTGCCATGCAGGTGCAGACCTTCCGCAAGGTCCGGGGCCACGCTTACGCCAGTACCATGTGCATCGGCAATATGCGCAGCGGCACGGAAGCCCTGTGCGTCTATTTCCACACCCATGACCGAGAGGTGCTCTGTAAGGCGCTGACTTATTTCGGCGTCATCGGCCTGTTTGCCATAGGCGCGGGACTGGGGGCGCTGTTGTCGGCGCACATGGCCGAACGGGGCATCTGGGTCTCCTGCGCACTGCTGGCCGTCAGCTTTTTCATCATGTTCATCCGGGAAGAAGAAAAGGCGTGAGCGATAGATAGGGCCTGGATCTCAATATACCGCCTCATTCTCCATAAAGCTTCCTGCATGAACAGCGCACCGCAAACCTGCACAAATGCCAGTGCATGAAGGGTTCGTGCATCCTTTCCGGCTGCCCCGCAGGGGCGAGGAACTGGCACATTTCTTATTTTTCTATGCTTTTGCATAGCAAAAAACCCGTCTATTTGGGTTTTTCCGGTAAACAAAACTGCTCCGACACTTGTGTGCCGGAGCAGTTTTTTCCACGTTGTCAAATTGACCGAACCAAATTCTGCATTGCCTGTTTTCACGGCAAAAAACTGCCCGGGTCAAGCACAAGGCGGTCTTTCGCGCGATTCGGAACGTTTCCTCCGCAAAACAGCTCCCGGAGGGCATTTGCCGGCTGCGGAGTATTTCTCGACAGAGGGAATCTTTCAGCTTGCAAGGAAGGTTTCCGCGATAGTAGGCAACCGGGCGCCGAAGCCCTCAGCCGCTTCCGCCGGATACCGCCACGAAACAGCATAGGAATCCGCGCCGCCCGCAGCCACAAAGAAAGAAAGGTATTCGCCATTTTCATTTGTGCCCGTCAGCGGGTCACCGGGGCTGCCGCCCATCAGATTCTCAAACTCATAGCCGCTGGACTGAGCAAAGGCATCCCGCGCCTCCGTGACCGTCATATCCCCATAGCGGGATACAGACAGCGCCACATCGCTGTTGAAGGCACTGACCCAGGTGTCTGTCGGGACGCCGTTCTCCGTGGACTGCTCCGGGCCGTCCCAGTCCTCATCGGGAATATAGAGGGAGTACCCATCTCCGACATACAGGGTGGCAGGCAGAGCTTCTTCCTCGCCCTCAACGAAAAAGGTCAAGTCGACCTGTTCCGCACGGGCAGGCGTTTCCGGCTCTGTGCTCGCAGGCGGTTCATTGGGTTCCTGCTGCGTGGGAGACGGGTCGGAAGGGGGGACCGGCGTTTCGGGTTTCTGTCCGCAGCCGGTCAGCAGGAAAAGGGACAATAAAACGATCCAAAGCTTTTTCATAAAATCCTCCTTACAGTTGTGTGATTGAAACGAAGGGAAGCGCTGTGTGCTTTCCTACACCGAATCATCGCCGTCAAAGCGCAGCAGGCCCCGCCGCACGGCATCCGGCAGGACGAATTTCTTTTCGCCGGACTGCAGAAACTGTACGGTCATAACGGCTCCCTGACATCTGACGATGGTTCCCGTGCCGAAGGCCGTATGGATCACCTTCCGGCCACGTACCGCACCGGCCATCAGCGCCGTCGTTTCCTCCGACGTCAGGCTCCTGTCCCGCTGCGGGGCGGTTTGTCCGGCAGGGGGGATGGCCGTCTGCAGCTTTCCCTGAACGGCGGTGCGGTTGGGTGCGGCCCGCAGAATCCGCCGCCGGTCATACATCTGACCAACGGTCAAGAGCTCCGTTTCGCCGCCGGGATAGGCGATCATGCAGCGCCCTTCGCAGGCGGCCCTGATGGTGCCCCGGCCTTTTTGTCCGTGGTAATAGGCTTTTCCGCAGAGCTCCTCCCGCAAGGCGGCGAAGAGGTCATCCTCCTCGGTTTTTTCCACCGGCAGTTCCCTCCGCAATTCTCTGATAAACGAAGAACTGCGGTCGAGGCAGGAGAACAGGTACAGATGGTCCTTTGCCCGGGTCATCGCCACATAAAAGAGCCTGCGCTCCTCCTGATACCGCCGTTTCTCCTCCGGGCCCTTCGGTTCCGTAACGGCCGGCAGAATTCCATCCAGCACGTCCAGAAGGTAGACCGTTTCATATTCCAGGCCCTTGCTGGAATGGACGGTGGAGAGGATCAGCCCCTCCGATGAGGGCCCTGGCGGCGCAGAGACCAGCATCCGCAGGTAGTCCAGCCGGGCGACCAGCGTATTCAGATCGGCTTCCCGCTCCGCCAGCAGGGTCAGGATCTCAAACTTGTTGCCGTCTAATTGCTGCTGTTCCACATAATCCTTGTAGCGCAGCTCCGTCCAGATCCGTTTCAAGCCCCGGGCCGCCGTCTCCTCCAGAAGCTGCGGCAGCAGGTCCATCAGTCCGGCAGCGCTGTCCCGGGCATACTGGGAGAGAGGGGAGAAGGTGAGCAGCTCCTCCAGAACCGTTTTCCCGGAGTGCTGACAGGCTTCACAGGCATATTCCGCGGCCTTTTTGGTGATGCCGCAGCCGATTTTATAGTAGATGCGGAGAAACGCCTCCGTGTTCCTCCGGTCATTGGCAAAGGCGATGATGTCCAGAAGATCCGCCACCAGCCGATGGGTGAAAAAGGTGTCATCCATCTGTCTGCACCGGAAGGGAAGGCCCTGCCGCTCCATCAGGTCGATCAGCGGCAGGGCGCTGTCGTTGTTGCGGTACAGGACCGCCGTCTGCCCATCGCAATGGGCCGCCATGTCCAGCAGCCATGCGTACTGGGCCGTGCGGTCTGCCGCCGAGATCAGGTGTACGTTCGCCCCGGACACTCTGGTGGGGCGGACGGTCTTGGGGCGGCGGTCCGTATTCTTCCGGATAAACCCGTTGGCCAGATGGAGGATCTCCGGCGTGGAGCGGTAGTTTTCCTCCATCAGCAGCACCCGGGCCTTGGGATAGGTCTGCTCAAACTGCATCAGCGCGTCCGGGTAGGCGGCCCGGAAGCCGTAGATGCTCTGATCCTCGTCTCCGACCATGAATAGGTTGCCGGTTTTCCGGGCCAGCAACTGAATGATGGCGTGCTGGATTTTGGAGGTGTCCTGCGCTTCGTCCACGCAGATATAGGGGAAGGCGTCCTGAAAATGGGCCAGAATATCCGGATAATTTTCCAGAATGGTCTTGGCGTAGATCATCTGGTCATCATAATCCATCCACCGGCGCTGCCGCAGCGCCAGATTGTACTGTACATACAGCTCTGGGAATTGGTCGAATCCAGTGTCCAATTCGCCGAGATCCTCTTTGCCAAGCATCATGTTCTTCACATAGGCGATCCCCTTGCGAAGCTCCTTGATCACGCTCTGGGTGGCAAACTCACCGCTGAGCTCCCGGTACAGATCAGAAACGATTTTTGCCAGTTCACCTTCATTTTCAACCACTGTAAAGGCGCTTCCGCTGCCATGTGTCCGGGTATAAAAATCGATGATTTTAGAGGAAACGCCGTTGATCGTGCGGATCTCCGGGATCTGCGGACAATCCTGGCCAAAAAGCCGGACGAACCGCTTCTGCATTTCCTTGGTGGCCGCCTTGGTGTAGGTCATGGTCAGGATCGCGTCCGGAGAGATCCCGCAGCAGCAGAGCATATAGCCCAGCCGGGTCACCAACACCGTGGTTTTTCCGCTGCCGGGTACGGCCAAAAGCAGCACTGCGCCGTCGACGGCGTGTACCGCCGCCAACTGCTGCGGGTTGAGCTGTGATGTGTATTTCCGGTCAAATTCGCTTCTGGTCATGCTGACGTTTCCTCTGGACTTTCTGTGGCGTTTGTATCCTGAATGGCAGATAGCTTCAGAATGATTGTAGCACAAACCGCTCTGAAACTCAATCAAATCCCATTTGCCATATGCATGGACTGTCTGCGCAGGGACATACAGATTCGCAGAAAGCGTTCTAAGTTTTCAGTTCCAATCAGTATATAGTATATATGCTTTATAGTGTATCACCCTGTTGTGCCTACTCGCTTTTGAACAAAAATATCATTTTGTTCAATTGCTATCAATGAGACCTAAGACGGCCTCTAGGTTATTTTGACAAAGTGAACTTATCATTTTAACTCTTTTTTTGTACCTGCCCCTGCTGTTCACCTTGTCAATAATGTTGCCCCGTTTCGTGTGTCATGATAGGATAATCTTGGCCACATTCTGCGGAAAGTAGGTACTTATGAGTCGCTTTGGATTATCTGAACGAACTGCTATTGAAGCTGGAATTTATCGAAGAGCGTCTTTTTCCCAAATCGCAAAAGAGATCGGATCAACTGCAAGATCTGTTTCAGCAGAAATTCGGCGTAACCGCACCTTGTCAATTGCGCCCAAGTTCAATGGTAAGGATTGCAGATTCGCTGCAGAATGCACACGTCAATGCGTTTGCGGGGATTTCCTTTGCAGACAGGAATGTGTATTTTGCAGAAAAATCGATTGCAGAACGCTCTGCCCTGCCTATTCCCCACTCTCCTGTATGCGTATCCAATCTCCTCCATATGTTTGCAATGTCTGCCAGTTGCGGAGAGGCTGTGTCTGTGATCGCGCCTACTATGTTGCCACACAGGCACATGCTGTTGCTATGAGGCGTTATTCAGAGTCTCGCAGCAAACCGCAAACACACGGGGATGAGTTGGCTGCTCTGGACAAGTTGGTGACTCCTCTGATCAAGAAAGGCCAGCCCTTGACTCACATTTATTCTACGCACAGAGACAAGATCCCGGTATCTGAACGGACATTGTATCGCTATATCGATGCCGGTATGCTCGGTGTTGGAAATCTGGATCTGCGCCGGAAAGTCTCTTATCGTCAAAGAAGAAAACAGAAAAAGGCCATTGATACGATTACAAACAAGAAATTCCGTGAAACCAGGACGTATGAAGACTTTTTAGCCTATTTAAAGAAGCATCCTGGCACAAACTATGTTGAGATGGATACCGTTCTCGGAACACAGGGAAAAGGAAAAAGAATGCTTACTATGCTGTTCGTACAACAGAGCTTGATGCTGATTTTCCTTATGCGTGATGGAAAGGCCAATTCAGTGGTGGAGCATTTCGATTGGTTGACCAGTGCATTGGGACTTAAAACCTTTCGCAAACTCTTTCCTGTGATTTTAACAGACAATGGTAGTGAATTTAAGTATACCCTTGAGATGGAGCGCACGATAGACGGTGCGAACCGGACAAAGATCTTTTATTGTGACCCGCAGGCGTCTTGGCAGAAGGCGCACATTGAAAAAAACCATGAATATATTCGATATGTGATTCCCAAGGGGAAGAGTTTAGATCCGTATACGCAGGAAGATTTTACTATTCTTGCTAACCACATTAACAACACCAAGCGGCTCCAGTACAATGGTAAGGCGCCAATTGAACTGGCAGCATCCGATGAGTTTCGAGAACTCTTCCGGGTAACAGGAATTCAACCGATCCCAGCAGATGATGTAATGCTTAAGCCTCGTTTGCTGAAACCGTAAGATCATAGTTTATCACGGGCGGAATCCTCTTCCAATTTTATTTAGCTGCCCCATTACTTAGGCAGACTGTGGCCGCCATAGGTTGTAATGGCGGGGTGAAGCTCACTTTGACAACAGGAGCCTTTATCCGGTCTGCTTTGCTATACCTAAAATTGGCGCTTACCTCATAAAAATACTGCAATTCCCTGTCTCTTACCTGTTATATGCCTCTAAAACGCATTTTGAGGGGTATCTACGGCAGTTCTCTTTCCAGAGTATATTACATAGGAAACTTCACTTTTACATTCAAGCAGACGGCCTCTAGGTTATTTTGACAAAGTGAACTTATCATTTTAACTCTTTTTTTGTACCTGCCCCTGCTGTTCACCTTGTCAATAATGTTGCCCCGTTTCGTGTGTCATGATAGGATAATCTTGGCCACATTCTGCGGAAAGTGGAGCAGGACGGCTTTTTGGAGGACATCGTGGTCACGCCCGACGGCGAGAACACATGGCGCATCATCAGCGGACACCGCCGGGTGATGGCCGCCGAGCTGCCCCCGCCTCCGCCCAAGCCCGCCCCGGCCGCCAATCCTCTGCGGACGGTGGATTCCTTTGGCCGGGCCGTCCGCCGCTCCACCGCCCAGCTGAAGGCGCTGGATCTCTCCTCCGACGTGGACCGCACCACCGCCCGAAAAAAGCTGGACACCTGCCTTGCCAATCTGGAAGAACTGCGGCGAACGGTGGAAGCCCTGAAAGCCGGTCTGGACGGCTGATCTCCCCCCCCTGCCCCGCGCCGTCCGCGCCGCGCAAAACCGCATAGAAAACAACGGTAACGGGACGCGCATGCGTCCCGTTACCGTCATATTGGCCGTCTTTTCACCCACGCGCAAATCATTTTTACAAAGGCCGCAAGGAGCGTATCATGCAAATTTTTATTGAAAAAGTCGAAAATCCAAATCAGGAGTTTTGGATCTGGAAGAAGAAAATCACAAACAGACAGACGGAAGGCATCTACCCGTCAACGGTTTCAAATGTCGGCTCCGGCATCAGTGCAGCGATT
>ERZ809296.969-NODE-969-length-38054-cov-75.599647_pt1 | contig 38054 bp, 43 predicted proteins | sample MGYA00520511_ERZ809296 | MGnify/ENA primary metagenome ERZ809296 (study PRJEB31576, sample SAMEA3212662) | Homo sapiens | biome: human-gut; feature: human gut; material: fecal | place: Sweden | collected 2012 ...
TTTGCATAATATTCACAGAACAAGTCTGTTCGTTTGGTTTCTGTTAGCATCAGAAGTCCTCCATTTCATTAAAAATGGCTTACGCTGATGAAGGGTGATAAGGTTGTCAAGCTGGCGAAAAACGCTGACAATTCGGTCTTGCTCTGTTCTTGAAGGATAAGCTATCGTCACCTCTTGAATATCAGTGTTATGGATATGAACGACAGACTTTCCTTGTGCCTTTTTAGCAAGTTCCTTTTGCGGTTCTCCATTGGAGATAGCAAGAGCTAAAAACAATGGGTTTATAAAATCAAATGGTCTGAGGATATTAAGGTCGCCACCCAGCAAAACCCCTGATTTTTCAACGGCTGACGCTCGTGCAATATCCTCTGCGGTTTCCCCTGATGCCGGGACTATGACTTCGTTTCCTTGACTATAAACCGCACCATTTCGGGGAAATGCAAAAGTGTCCACTTCACTGATTGCAAACTTGTACTTGGTGTAAAGTCTGCCATACAGAATAATTGGGGTTCCGGCATCAGTCAAATCGCCTTTTGAGTAGCCATTTCCCTTCGAGTAGTCAGCTATATCAATAGCCTTACGCTGTTCCCAAGAAAAATCAAAAGAGCCAAGGAAACACCTTGGCTCTCTTGTTAAGACCGCATATTTTTTCATTTTTCGGCTTGCTTTAGCGGTGATGGCACTCATTACGGCATATCAACCTCAAATCCACCGGTAAGAATAAACTGCCGCAAAAGCTGATCCGTTTTCATATTGACCTTGGGCGGAATCAACTTGGTTTGTTCATATGCTTCAAAGAACGCTTTTGCTTTGGTCTTATCAACGCTCTTTTTCAGCTCGTCAAACCTGCCAAACTCATTGATAGTCGCTTCATTCAAGTTAAGCCCCATCATATTCCTGAGTTTATCCTCATCAAGACCGAAGATAGTCGCAAAACGATGAATTTGGTCATCTTTTGCTCTAAACTGATACTCCGTGATGTAGTCACGAAGCGTTTTTCCGTCCTCGGCAATGACATCGCCTCGCTCAATGTCGTGCAGAAAGATGTTTGCGTATTTCTGCTCCTCTTGCGTTAGGGCAGCAAAAGTTTTGTGAAGTTCTGCCTTTGCTTGCTCAATAGATTCCTCGGACGAACCTTCCTGTCGAATCAATTTGAGGTACTTATCGAAGCGACTGTTCATATAATCGGCATCGATAACCCCTGTGTCAATTTCAGTCAGGTATCCAACAAGATCGTATGGTATATCTATGTCTTGTGATCCGGGATCATCGGAAGAAGCAGCGGAAAGCTCTTTATAACGCTGTGCTAAAATCAAAAATGCGTTCTCATCGAACTCCATTGTAATTTCAATCGAATTCCCACTTTCCTCGTCCTTGAATGGGTAGGTGTGTTTGTCCCACCTAAATCCTTGGATTTTAGCAGCTTCAAGGTATCCGTTGAAATCTCTAAACAGCGAGGCGAACTTAGCTCTTACGGTTCCGTCCGCAGGCAACTTTTCAAAGTCAGGGATACCAGCATTCTTGAACAAATAGGCAATATCATCAAACACAGCGTTGAGCTTTCCGAGGTTGTAAGACAGTTTTTCAACGAACAGACCTATCGGTCTATCGCCGGAATAGAGCTTAACAGCTTTGCTCACATTCTGCTCCATCGTATGCGGCTTGCGATAATATCTGATGATGCCAAAAGGCTTATCGGGTCCGAAAAGTCTGTTGGTTCTGGAAAATGCCTGAATGATGTTCTCATACTCCAGTATCTTGTCCATATACAGCGTGTTGACCCACTTAGAGTCAAAGCCGGTAAGCATCTGATCCACTACAATCAGGAGGTCGAGCTGCTTCTCAGGCTCTCTTTCGACCCGCTTATATTGCTCTTTGTGGGCAAGGCGTAGAGAAAGGTCTTTTTTGAAGCGAGCGTGTGTAGCAATCGAAAAATCCTGACCAAACATCGTATTATAGTCAGTAAGGATTTCGATTAAGCCTTGCTCTTTATAGAAAGCAATCGGCTGTCCTCTGTATTCTTTGTAGTCACCATCTTCATTGCTGATATTGGGGTCAAAAAGGCAACTGATCCTAAGTTTCGGCATTGCAGCCTTCAACAGTCGATAGTAGTCTATTGCTTCGGGGATGCTGCTCGTTGCAAAGATTGCGTGGAATTTCCCGTTGTGACTCAAAGTAAGCCAGTTTTCTTGAATATCCTCAACAACCTTGCTTTGATGCTCCGAGGAAAGGTACTGAGTTTTTGGAAGATAATCTTCAATGCCCTTGACCCACTTTCCGTCATCGCCCAAGAAGCCCGCCATCTTGACGGTGGAGGAGTCCATATACTCATAGAATATTTTTGCCTTTTTGGGATCGCTGATTGCTTCTTCTTCGGTTGCTGCTTTTGCTTTTTCCAAGGCAACCACCTTGCGGACATCCTTATCACGGAAAGTCAGGACTTTATAAGGATCAAATCCAAGCACATTCTTATCCCTGATACCATCAGCAATGCTATATCTATGGAGTTCATTGCCAAAAACATCTGTTTGGGCATTGTTTTTCTTTGCATTCTCCTCAAACACCGGTGTGCCGGTAAAGCCAAAGAAGATGGCATTGGGAAATGTTTCCTTGATGATGGATAGCATATCTCCAAAAGTTGAACGATGAGCCTCGTCAACAATAAAAACAAGCCGTTTGCCGTTGATTATTTCAATGTCGCTTGCATTAAGTCCTCCGTCCTCATCTCGGATATTGCTCATCTTCTGAATAGAGGTAACAATTAGGGTATCTGCCGTTGCGTTGCTTTTCAGCTTAGTCAAAAGGACATATGTGTTCTCTGTTGCCTGCACGGTTTCGTTCTCGTCCGCAAATGCCCGATATTCCTTGAGCGACTGCGTTCCTAACTCAATACGGTCGGTAAGGAAAATAACCTTATCAGCATCATTGGAGTTTGCAATCAACTGAGCCGACTTAAAGCTCGTCATCGTCTTACCTGAGCCGGTGGTATGCCAAATGTAGCCGCCACGCTGCTTACCGCTATCCCACTTCGTTTTAGACACAACATCGGAAATTGCGCTGGCTGCGTAATACTGGTAGCTTCGCATTACCTTCAGAACGCCGTCAGCATTGTCGGCAACAGTATAAAAACCAATGAGCTGGTGCGCCATAGGGATGGACAGCAGCGAGGAGGCGATAGCTTTCCAATCGTTGATAGGCTCATTATTGAAGTCAGCCCAATGGAAATAGTAATCAGTATTGAACTTTCCGTCAGGTCCGGGATTCGCAAAATAACGAGTTTCTTCAGGGTTCATTGCTACAAACACCTGAACGAGCGAGAACAATCCGGTAAAAACGCCCTCATATGAGTATTTCTCAATCTGATTATATGCTTGACTGACGGGGACACCGCTGCGCTTCAGTTCGATATGTATGACAGGCATACCGTTGATAAGCAGCATCAAATCACCACGACGGTCATTCAGCATTTTTGACTTGCTCGGAAAAACTGGTTGTTGTACGATCTGATACCGGCTCTGTCCAGCGGCGATTTCCCTGCGATCATATATTTTCAAGCTGATTTCAGTGCCGAAATGGAGCTTATCATCAGGGTTATCACGCTTGATGGACACAGTTTTTCCGTTGATAAAGCCATTGAGTTTTAACGGTGTTCTAAGTTCCGTGATCTGTTCGATGATCTGCTGCATTTCGCCATCCGTAAGAGGATAGTTATTCAAGCGGTCAATTCCACGGTTGTTATCATACAGGATCTTTGCCCAATTTCGGATGAGGTCTTGCTCGGTCGGGTTCTTGATGACTTCTTTTTCCCATCCTTTATCCGCCAAGACTTTAATCAGGGCTTCCTCAAAGTCCGCTTCTTTTTGGAATGTCATTCGATTTCCTCCTTCCTGCGAAATTGATGTCACACGAACATCTTTTCAAGCATAGATTTCTTGATATTTTGGAGCTTTTCCAACTCACGCTGATGAAGGGTGATAAGGTTGTCAAGGCAAGTTAGTAGCTCGCCAATTTTTCTCTGCTCATCTATATCTGGTATAGGTATAGGCATTTGAAAAAACACATTGTCTCTAATCGAGAACCTGTCTGACCTTGCGCCGGAATCACCATTGAAATTCATAAAAGAATGCCAATAGCCGCACTTGAAAAAGTACTCCAAATAAGTCGTGTCAATATCGTGCGGGCGAAAGACGGTATATAACGGTGACATTACGCCCGTTCTTCCAAGTTTATTGCGGTTTATCGGTCCAACTGGTGCGGAAGTAGAGATACGAGGGTTATAAACAAAGTCCTCGTTTTTTACAATGTAGTACCCATCCAAGCTGCCCAGCTTTGCTATATCGTGGTCAAAGAAATCTCTTTGACTTATAATTCCGAACTCAGCAGAGTTTGTAAATGTTTCTACATATTGTAGTCCGGAATTTTTCTCCGTGACTTTATCTGTAATTTCGGATAGCTTACGCTGTTCCCAAGGGTCAGTAAATCCCTTAAAGCGAATTTCGGGGTAACTGCTGCCATTTTGCGGGAACATCTTTTCGAGCATCGATTTTTTCACATTCGTCAACTTTTCAAACTTACGCTGATGAAGGGTGATAAGGCTATCGAGTGCTGTAAAGTATGTACCAATAGCAGCCTGCTCACTAATGTTTGACGGGATGGAGAACACAGTTTTGGACACCAATTTCCAATCTGCCCTCGGCATTTTCGTCCCGGTCGATTGATTAGCTACTTCATCGAATTGCCGGCTCTGAATCAATCGATATAGAAAGCTGCTATCAGCATTTTGAGGCTGTAATACCCAAAAATCGCCCACAGCAAGCCCATCAAATGTGGGCAAAAGCCAGTTTTGCAAGTACGGGCGGAGTTTTCCGTAAAGGACATCACCTTGATGAAATGCGATGCCTGATTTGATACTTTGCTTGGCGTAGATGTCTTTGTTGAGCCGACCTGTCCCTGACACTATATCCTCATATTCAACTCTTGGAAGGGTATCATCGGAGCATATTACCGATGATCGCACAGCGATTTCTTCAAACTTACGCTGTTCCCAAGCGTCTGAGAATCCTTTGAAGCGAATTGCGGGAGCATCTGATTTTTTCGTCATTCTGCACTACCTCCCAGCAATTTCTTCAACTCATTAAGTCCCAGCATATCATACTCATTACCCTCAAGGTCATCGATCATTCCCGAAAGCGTTGCTTCGGTTTCGCTGATCTGCTGTTCGACCTCGAAGAAAGTTGTGGCATACTTGTTCTGAAGGGCTTGAATTTTGCTCACCAAGCTGTCGATTACGGTATCAGGCAGTTTGTGAATGCTCTCAATGAGAGGAGCAATCCACTTCTTTTCGAGCAAATCCAAAGCCTGCTCATCGCTCAGACTTTCAATCGTATCCTTTGTTTTTGCCTGCAACGCAGCACCCTTTGCCTTGATCTCCGCCTTGATTTCTTTCTCGCTCTTGACCAAAGACTCTACCTTTTCTAAGAGTGTACGAAGCGCAACGCTTTCAGGAGAACGGTCTTTCTTCAGTTCCTTAATCTTTTTGGATACTTCTTTCGGAACGAAAGCATCGCCTTCATCGGTGAGAACATCGTTGCAGCTCTCTTTATCCTCCTCTGTCATTTCATCAAGGATAGACTCATACTCAGAAGGGATTTCCGCCAAACGGCTTTCCAAGCCGTGAAGCTCGTCCGTTTCTGCGGAGAGCAAAGTCGCCTGTACCAAGTCGAACGGGATAATATGACCTACCCAGCCCTCTTGAACTTCCTGATCTTTACCGTCCTTTTTCTTGATGACAAGGTTCGGATCGACCTTCTTTGTTGCAGCAAAGCCTTCGGTTTGCAACATTTCGAGGTCGATGGAAATACCTGTCCAATCGTCGTCAAGAAGCTGGAACGCCGCATATTTGTCGATAAGTGGAATTTCCTTCAATCGCTCGAAAATATCAGCACTCAGAACGGTTTCAGCCTTAGAGATTTCGATGCTTCCCATCCGGTCGATAAGTTCTTCTTTCAGGAATGCCGGGAAAGTGGAAAAGGCGGCGTTAAAAGCATTCTCAAATCCGACCACATCAGGGTGGCTCTTGATGGCACTCTTAATATCAGGGGTAGACACATTCACATAAGGAATGCCACTCTCGGTAAACAACGCCTTTTTCAGCGCAGGGAACGCCGTCCAGAATTCGCTCATCTCGTCAATTTCTGCTGTCGGGATACCGCCAAACATAGACGCATAGACATCCCAATGCTCGGCAGCTTCAGAGGAATCAACATAGCGAGGAATGTTCAAGTTATAATCATTGCTGCGAATTTCTTCACGACTGACGACTCGTGAAAACTTCGGAATGCTTTCACGCTTAATAAAGGTATCTGCTATGCGTTTAATGTCAGACGCACGGAGCTTGTTATTTTTACCCTCTTTGATAAAGCCCTTGGATGCATCGATGATAAGGACATCGGTATTCTCACGCTTTTGGCGCAGCACCATAATGATGGTGGGTATTCCTGTCCCGAAGAAGATATTTGCAGGCAGTCCGATAATGGCGTCGATATGGTTATTCTCGATCAGATTCTTTCTGATTTCACCTTCCTCACCGCCACGGAATAGTACGCCGTGGGGAAGAACGATTGTCATAATGCCGTCCGGCTTGATATGGAACAGATCGTGAAGCAGGAAAGCATAGTCGGCTTTTCCTTTGGGGGCAAGTCCAAAACGAGCATAACGAGGATCACCCTCTTTGTTGGACGGGTCCCAAGCCTGCGAATACGGCGGATTGGACACGACCGCATCCACATAGAGAGGATTATAGGTATTTACCGGATCATTTTCGTCAAAGTACGGCCAATCCTCCTCAAGAGTATCGCCGTTACGAGTGACGATATTATCCGGCTTGATGCCACGCATAACCAAATTCATCCGGGTCAGGTTGTAGGTGTTCTCCTTCAACTCCTGAGCGAAGTATTTGATGTTGTTGTCATCGGTCATATACTTGGCAACGCTCTGACCAATATTGATAAGCAACGATCCCGAACCGCTTGTCGGGTCGTAAATCTTGATTTCGCTTTTGCCCTTCAAGTGGCTTGCAACGATTTCAGACATCAGCAGAGATACCTCGTGCGGGGTGTAGAACTCACCTGCTTTCTTTCCAGCATTTGCTGCAAAGTTACTGATAAGATATTCGTAGATAAAGCCGAGAACATCGTAGTCCTGCTTGCCGTCCATAGGAATATCCTTTATCAGCGTCAGAAGCCCGCTGATTGCTTTTGTTTGTGAACCGGAGCTATCGCCAAGTTTGGAAAGACCCGTTTGCAAAGTGTCAAATACTTTATCAAACACCTTTTTGTGCGTGTTGGAAATCAGCCGGCTGAACGCAGAGAGTGCATCACGGACATTTGAAACATCAAAGTCCTTCCCCATAGAGAGCCAAGTAGAAAAGAGGTCTTTATAGGCAATAAAGTAGCCGATATTCTCTTGAACCCACTTAACCGTTTCGTCATCTTCTTCTGATACGGTTTTCAGAAGTTCGTCGTCATAGTCATTTTCCTTCAAGAATTTGATTTCTTTATCAGATAGATACTTGTAAAAGATAAAGCCAAGTATGTAATCCTTATATTCATTCGCTTCGATTTTGGAACGCATTTGGTTTGCGGAAGCCCATATTTTCTGAGCAAGCTGTTGCTTATTCATCCTGTGAACCCATCCTTTTTCTTTTTTAAGGGCAATATACTACCCCACTGTTATGATACAACAATTAGTGTCCCTTAAAACGGACTCACTTCTCGCCGGGAACAAACTCCATAATGTCGTCAGTCGTGCAATTCAAAGCTGAACAGATTTTTCCCAACACTTCAGTGCTTACATTTTCATCACGACTGAGCTTATTGATTGCGTATTTAGTGAGTCCAGCAGCTTCCTGCAAATCTCTTTTCTTCATATCTCGATCAAGCAGAATGTGCCAAAGTTTTTTATAGCTTACAGCCATCGTATCATTCCTTTCTCTCAACCTGCGAGTAAGTGCTAAAACACATTTTATATTATAGCATATAATCCCGAATTAGCAACAATAAATCCCGAAATTTCAAACTTAATTCCTATATTTCACACCTGAATAAGCACGACTGCGACCGGATAGCTTGGGAACAGCGTAAGTTCTCAGAATTGGTTCAAATAGAACGAGGCGGTTCACCAAGACCAATTGACGATTTCATAACGGATGCACCAAATGGGTTGAACTGGGTTAAGATTGGTGATGCTCCAACACAAGGAAATTACATAACCAAAACCGCTGAGAAAATTCGACCCGAAGGGCTGTCTAAAACGAGAGAAGTTCATCCGGGTGACTTAATTCTTTGCCACAATGTCAAGTGATGAATTAAAAAAAGACAAGCACCATCAAAGAAAAATTTCTTTCGCAGTACTTGTCTTTCTCTATTATATTATCGTTCTAAAAGCTCCTACTTGAATACTTACAAACTGTTCTTCAAAATCTCCAATACCTCATCATGATTCAGCACCTTATATCCACCCTTCATGATAAGTGTTCCGTTTGCGATACCCTGCAACATTTCTTCTGTTGCTCCCAACTCATGGAGATTCATTGTAAGTCCCAGTTCTTTCATCCAAACTTCCATACAGGAAAGCCCTTCTCTGGCAACCTGTTCATCAGCTTTTCCAGCAGGATTGACCTCCCACACATTCACAGCAAAACGGCAAAACTTGCTAAGACCATAAGGCATAATATACCGATAGTAAGGAAGAGACACCGCAGAAAGCGTCATTCCGTGAGTTGCATCCGTATATGCTCCTACTGCCTGACCAAGCATATGAACCATCCAGTCGGTACTTTTTCCTCTGGAGACAAGCGTATTCAGTGCCCAGGTTGCCGCCCACATGATATTCGACCTTGCCTCATAATCCTCCGGATTCTGAATGGCAATTCTCGAACTGTGAATTACCGATTTCATCAGTGCCTCGCTGATATAATCGCTGGTATTGTCGTCCTCCCCAGAGAAATACTGCTCACAGATATGATTGAAAATATCATAAATGCCAGCCACCATCTGCTTCTTCGGCAATGTAAAAGTGAATTTCGGGTTCAGGATTGCAAACTTTGGCATTACAGCATCTCCAAACACATGACCGATTTTCAGCTTTTGATCGTGATTGGTGATGACCGCACCTCCATTCATTTCGCTTCCGGTTCCCACCATAGTCAATATACAGCCAACAGGGACAATCTCACAATCCGGCTCCTCAAAGCGGATATAATATTTCTCCCATGGATCTTCGTCACAGTGAACAGACACGGAAACCGCTTTTGCATAGTCGCAGCAAGAGCCGCCGCCTACAGCCAGCAGAAAGTCCGCATGATTCTCTCTGGCAATCCGAACACCCTCCCGCAGTTTTTCCACGGTAGGATTCGGCATCACACCGCCATCCTCAATGACCACCTTGCCATTGGATTTTAACAGTTCCATAACCTGATCATAAATGCCATTTTTCTTGATGGAGCCACCGCCGTAAATCAACTGTACGTTTTTTCCGTATTTCGGAAGTTCCTTGTTCAAGGAGCAAAGGGAATCTTCCCCAAAATAAAGCTTCGTTGGATTTGAATACTCAAAATTTCCTAACATAATGTTTTCCTCCTTAGTCTTGATAGATTTCTTTTGCCATGCGGAATGCTGCCCATGCTTTCGGCCAGCCAGCATAAAAGGCAGCGTGTGTCAAAATTTCTGCCATTTCTTCTTTTGTAACACCGTTCTTTTTTGCTTCTCCTATATGAAAGGCAAGAGAACTGTCCAGAACGCCGCTTGCCATAAGTGCTGTTACTGTGACAATACTTCTATCTCTTGCAGGGAGCTTATCTTCTCGTGACCACACTTCTCCAAACAGAACATCATCATTCAGTTCCGCAAATTTTGGTGCAAAATCACCCAGAGCATCTCTGCCCGCTGTTACCTTTTTCATAATCTGTCTCCTTATTTTAGCTTACTGTATTCTTCTTCCTTCACCGGTTCCAACCATTCATTAGAACTTCCTTCTGCCGGTACATCCACCGCCAAATGAGAAAACCAGCTATCAGGAGCAGCGCCATGCCAATGCTTCACTTCCGGCGCAATATTGATGACATCACCGGGGTTCATCTCCTGAGCCGGTTTTCCCCACTCCTGATAATATCCACGTCCGGCAGTACAGAGCAAAATCTGTCCGCCTTTGTGATGAATATGCCAGTTATTCCGGCATCCTGGCTCAAAAGTTACATTTGCAATTCCAACTCTTTCCGTAGTCAGCATGGACAGGTAACTCTGTCCAACAAAATATTGTGCATACGCATCATTTTTCTCACCCAAAGGGAAGATCTGTTTAAAATCTTTTTCTGTCATGATTGATTCTCCCTTCAAGAATTAAAATAGTCTAAAATCTCTTGCATCCTTGCAACCTGATCCACATGGAACGGGCAGCGTTTGTTTCAATGCCCACATCCAACTCACAGACTTTTTACCCATACTTTCAATTCTTCCTGAGACAGCGAGCTATTCAGCGTTTTTCCTTTCATCAGGATAGCGCCAGGACAGCTCGGTGCAAGTTTTTCATTTGTGTTTCCCATGCCGCTACCGCCAGAAGTAGCAAAAGGAACGATGGTTTTACCTGAGAAATCATAACTCTCCAAAAAAGTATTAATAATCGTTGGGGCAACATACCACCAGATAGGGAATCCGACAAACACCAGATCATACTGATCCATACCTTCCAGTTTCCCGGCAATTGCAGGACGGAATGTCGGATCGTTCATCTCCACGCTGCTGCGGCTTTTTTCATTTGTCCAGTCCAGATCGGCACTGCTGTACGGCACCTTTGGTTTAATCTCATACAGGTCTGCGCCTGCCGCTTCCGAAAGTTTCCGCGCTGCCTTTGCAGTCACGCCGCTTGCTGAAAAATAGGCCACCAAAATTTTCTTACTCATAGTAATTTCCTCCGTAAATTATGTTATTGAGCTTATTATAAATGAATCTATATCACCTGAAATGTTTTCCATTTTCCGGACTTCTGCCTCCAGAAGAAAATGACCGCCCGAATGCTCCAGTCACAAACCATTGCAATAGCAATCCCGATCACGCCCATTTTCAAAACAATTCCCAAGAGCCATGATAAAAGCAGACGCACTGCTATTGTAGATATAACCGAAACATACATGGTAAATTTCACATCACCCGCTGCACGCAGCCCATTACTAAGCGCACCGGAAAAGGGATATGCTGCTGCATTAAACACGTTATGGATTAAAACCAGCCAGATCACAAGCCGTTTGGTCTCCGGCTGCAAAGCATAAAATTTCATAAAGAATGGAGTCAGAAGAAAAATCAAAAGATTCCATGCCGATGAAATCAGCAATGTGATTCTTGTCAATCTCTTAAAATAATGATCCGCAGCATCTGCATCCCCATTTCCCATACACTGTCCAATGACCGTTATAAATACGGGACCCATAGCGACTCCCGCCAGCGCAGCCAACGACCAGATACTTTGTGCAACACCATTTGCAGCAATCTGATAGGTTCCAAAAAGTGCAACGATACCGCTTAATGCTACTTTGACTAACTGGAATACACCGTTTTCCATCCCATTTGGAATAGCGATTTTTAGAATTTGTTTCATGAAATCCACATTCCACCGGAAAATCCACTTGCAGCGATAGAACACTTCATTTTTTCTCTGAAAACAAAGTACTGTAATCATCACGGCTGAAAATGTCCGAGCGATCAGTGAAAGGTATGCAACACCTGCAACACCTGCACGCAAAACAAATACACCAATGAAATTCCCAATAACATTGATGATATTGGAAATTACAGACAAATACATGGTCACACTGGTTTTTCCAATACTGCGAAAAAGGGCAGCGCCAGCATTGTAAACCGCCAATGTCGGATAGGAATATGCAGAAATCCTAAGGTATGTAATACAAGAGTGCATCACAGAATCTTCCACTTTACCGAACATCAGACGAAGCACCCCTTCATTTCCAATCAGAACCATCACTGCGATCAGTATGGAAAAAAACGCAGAGAATGATAGAAGCTGACTGGCGGATTCTCCAGCGTCATCATTTTTCTTTCTACCAATATACTGGCTGATCACAACCGCCCCTCCAGATGCCAATGCTGTAAACAGATAAATAAAAATAGTATTGAACTGATTTACCAGTGATACACCTGAAACCGCTGCTTCTCCGGCATAGCTTACTACAAGCGTATCCGCCATCCCCACCAGCATAATCAAAAGCTGCTCGAAAAACAGTGGGACAATCATTTCTTTTAATTGTTGATTGGAAAACACCTCTGCCTTCTGTTCCATTTTTCGCCTCTTTACCAATCCATTCATGCTTTACTCCAAGATGCCATTGGCTTCTAACCATTCCGTTATATCATCAGGTAAGCCGCTGCCGCCCGAATAATGAATCGACAGCGCTTCGCCCATCGCTGCATCGGGAGCCAGTTTTGCAATTGCCGTCAGGCTCTGTCCAAAACGCCCGCCTCCATGAGAACAGAATGGAATAATTGTTTTTCCTGAAAAATCATATTCTTCCAAGAAAGATGCAATTGGCATAGGAATGGATGCCCACTAAAAAAATGCTAATTTTCTTCATGGGTTATCTCCTTTCTTTTGGATAAGGCAGAAATCTTTCCGATTCCTCTGACCATATAGAAGCTGGCAAAAATCCAAAAGCCCATCATGGCAATATACTCGATGAACACGGATAAAGCACTTTGTTCAAAATCAAAGAACACAAACTGGTTTTTCAGGAACATATAAGAAGCGATGTCCTTTTGGATAAAGCAGACCAGTCCGTATCCGGCGATCACAATAGCTGCCAGCCGCAATCCCCATACGGATACATTCGGCAATTTTCTGCCTTTCAAAAGCCTGCGGAACATTCCCACGATCATTCCCCAATGCATTCCCAAATGGATGCTCATCAGTACAAATCCCCAATAAGATGCCGCCAGGTGCATGGTTCTCGCTGTTGCCATCGGCCCGTGAATGGGAAGCGCCGCAAACACATGACGGGACATAACGATTCCGCTATATCCGAGGCAGAGCATGGAAATGAGTACACTGACATTAACAATTGTCTGTACAATGCGCAGCAACTTGTATTTTCCTTTGAACAGGCTACCATACCACCGGATGTTCAGAATGTTATGTAGCAAAAACAGTACAAGCATCCCTGTTCCAAACCACTCATGAAGCTTCTGTCCGGTGACTTGATAAGCCATCAGGCAAAGTAACAGCACTGTCATCAGCAAATCAATTCCCATCTTTATTTTTAGTTTCATGAGTCATTTGTCCTTTCGTATCATTTCGACAAACCGAGTCCCTGCACCCATTCGCTCACTCTGCTTTCCGCATCGGTTACACTGGAACTGCCAATATGAAGTCCGTCAAGAATGGTTGCATCCGGCTCCATATTTTTAATTTCATCAATCGCATCCGAGAATGCACTGCCACCGGAAGTGCAGAAGGGGATCACGGTTTTCCCACTGAAGTCATACTCGTCAAAAAAGCTGTACATTACCATAGGCATACCATACCACCAGTTTGGGAAGCCAACAAAAATCGTATCGTACTGATCCAGATTTTCGATATGCGTAGCCAATTCCGGATGAATGCCATTGTTCTTTTCAGTCTGTCCAACATCAACGGTATCATTGTAGTTATCGGGATAAGGTTCTACTGTTCGGATAGAAAACAACTCTCCGCCGGAAGCTTCTGCAATCATACGAGCCATCACACCCGTATTGCCTGTGACTTCACCGTTAAAGATTTGAATACTGGCTGATGCAGAAGCGTCCACGTCATCGGGAAGCTCCGCATTTTCGCCGTAGGTAAAATAAGCAATCAGAATATTGCTGCCTTTCGTTTCTTCCGGCTCCGAAGAAGCGGGTTCCGTATCGTCCTCTGCCTTTGGAGGCTCCGTTTCTGTGACTTCTGCAGGAGTGGATTCTTCCACCAGAGAGGGTGCTTCGCTGGACACAGGATCAGAAGCATCGTTCTGCTGTGTATTAGAGCAGGCTGCCAGAGAAAACACCAGTACAACAGAAAGTATAAGTGCGGTTATTTTTTTCATGTAATCATCTCCTTGAAATCTTCTTTATCGGGTTATTCTGCCAGGTTCAGATTGCCCCCATACCCGATTTGCCGGACAGAAAAACAATCTGTATAATGGAAAGGGGTAATGAAAAATGTCAACCAAAGAACGAAAACACCCAGCGCCGCCGCGTTACGATGAGGCCTTCAAGGCGGGGGCAGTGCGGATGGTCACCGAGCAGGGGCGGCCCAGCCGGGAGGTGGCCGCGGAACTCGGCATCTGCATCGACACGCTGCGCAGCTGGCTGAAAGCGGCAGGCGCACCATCGCCGGGGCAAGCTGACCGCCAAAACCGCGACGCCAGACGCCTGCGCGAACTGGAGGCGGAGATTCGAGCACTGCGCAAGAAGCTTGAAGAGAAAGACGGGGTCATTGACATCCTAAAAAAATCCGTCGGCATACTTTCCAAACCATAGAGGACAAGTACCGATACATCCGTACGGCCCGCGCGGGGGCCTCTGTGGAACTTGTATGCCGACTGCTGGAGGTCTCCCGCAGCGGGTACTACGAATGGCTGGGCCGCAAACCTTCTTTGCGCCGGCAGCAGGATCAGGAACTGAAACGCCGGCTGCTGAGCCTGCACCAGCGTTATCCCGCCCTTGGGCTGGACAGCCTGTATCACCTGATCCGCCCGCAGCTTTCCTGCTCGCGCAAGCGCATCCACCGCCTGATGAACGAGATGAACATCTCCTCCACACGCAGGCGTGCCTACAAAGCCACGACCAACTCAAGACACGCGCACCCCATCGCGCCCAATCTCCTTGCGCGCCGCTTCTCCTTTGACAAGCCAGACACCGCATGGGTCGGCGATATTACCTATATCCCCACCGGCGAGGGCTGGCTCTACTGCGCTGTTGTGAAAGACCTTTGCACAAAGCAGATCGTCGGCTACGCCTTCTCCGACCGCATCGACACAAATCTCACTCTCGCCGCCCTCGGCATGGCCGTCCGGCGCCGCAAGCCTCTGCCCGGCCTCATCTTCCACTCCGACCGCGGCGTCCAATACGCCGCCTACGCTTACCGTCAGCGTCTCGCCAGTCTCGGCATCCGGCAAAGCATGTCCCGCAAGGGCGATCCCTATGACAACGCCGTGGCCGAAAACTTCTTCAGCTGCCTCAAGTGCGAGTGCGTCCATCTGCGCCATTTCGCCTCAAGGGCACAAGCCATGGCAGACGTCTTCGCTTATATCGAGACTTTTTACAATCCGGTGCGCCCGCATTCCTCTATTGGCTGGCGTCCTCCGGATGCCTTTGCGCGTGCCTTGTCTGAGCATCCCGCCGCCTGAGTGTGATACGACAAGATATCCTGCGTTTCTTTCTGTTTTTTCTTCATTTTTACTGTCCACGAAACCGGGAAGGGCACAGATCAAGGCTGTTTACCCATTCCATAACGGTATCCTGAGAATCGCTGCCATTTAGCCGCCGTCCATCAAGCCAAGTAGCTCCGCTGGTGAGACGCTCCAGATTGGACGCACTGGAACCAATGCCGCTGCCACCGGAAGTGCAGAAAGGAACAATGGTCTTGCCGGAAAAGTCATAGCTTTCCATGAAAGTGCTGACGATTCTCGGTGCCTCTCCCCACCAGATGGGATAGCCAACGAATATGATGTCATACTGCTCCATGTTCTCAACAGAACCGGAAATTGCGGGACGGGCATTGGGATCGTTCATTTCAATCGTAGTACGGCTGTTGTTGTCATTGTAGTTAAGGTCTGCATCTGTATAAGGATCTTCAGGAACGATTTCGTAAATGTCTGCGTTCAGACCATTTGCAATATGTTCTGCCACACCCTTTGTGGTACCTGTCGCAGAGAAGTAGGCAACCAAAACCTTATGATCCTGTACATCTTGATTGTCCGTATTCTCCTTATCTGTACTGTTTTCCGCAGAATTGGTATCAGCTTTACTTTCCACGGAAGTATCTTCTGTAGATGGTTTCTCTGTCTGGCTTGCAGAATTTCCGCAAGCTGCAAGTCCCAAAATCATAGTCAAAGAAAGTAAAATAGCGATTGCTTTTTTCATTATAAATACCTCCATCATTTTTTTATTCTGCCAGAGAAAAGATAATTTCTTCCTCATTGTCAAGATTGTTAAATACCGAAAGATCAGAAGTGACTCTGCCAATAGGGATAACATCTACCGAAAGAATCGGGTCGTCTGTCTGTGCATAGAAGATAGCCATGTTATGGTGTGCCTCGCAATAGGTAATATCACCATTCTCAAAATTCTTCTGACCGCCTTCCAAATGTTCTGGATAGAACTCAACCCCTCCATAGTATTCTCTGCCACCGTAACCCACCATGGAAATTGTCAACGGAAAATATGTTTTGATTTCTTCTGCCAGTTCTGTATCGTATAGAATTCCATCTAAACGAACTTCACCAACCGTAATCTTGATAGGAGTTCCTGTTTGTACTTCAGATTTAGATATTCCTATATCTGCAAGCCATGATGAGACGGTATCCTGTGCGTTTGGAACATCTTCTGCTTCAATCGCAATACCCTCTAACGAAACTGCTGCATGGCTTGCTTCTGCAATAGTCTGATAACTGTTACCTGCACCATAGCCATCATGGGTACAAAATGGGATAACTGTTTTCCCACTTAAATCATACTCCTTCAAAAAAGATAGCACTGCCTGCGGAACATCTGTTGCCCATACGGGATAGCCAATAAATACCGTATCGTAAGCGGAAATATCCAGATTGCTTTCTTTAAGCTCCGGCAAATAATTACTACTCATTTCATCATGGTTTACATCCCGCAATTCATCAAAATCTGCCGTATAAGGAGTAACCGTTTCAATCCGGTGCAGATCTCCACCCACTTTCTCCGCTATCATATTGGCAACATACTCCGTTGTTCCGTAACGGAGATCATTCTCTACCACAATGCTTGCAGAAGTTGTGGCATCCACATCGGAGGGATATTCTGTATTACCCCAGCGTGAGAAATAGACGATTAAAGTGTTATTGGCCGATTGTTCGCTTTCTGTTCTTTCAGATTCTAAAACTGCATTAGACACTGAAACGCTATCTTGCTGAGAAGATGGACTTGTGGTTTGTCCGCTGCTTTCCTGCGATGGATCTGCGCTACTGCTGCAAGCAGTCAGCAGAAAAAGCAGAGAAAAAACGAATAGAATAGATGGAAATTTTTTCATAATTACCCCCATTTAATTTGTCACTTCCTCTTATTGTTATTTTTGTATTTTACAGATCATATAATCGATTGCATCAAGTGACTGCTGCTTTTCATGTACCTCATCAAGCAATTTGTACCGATATTTTCGCAACATCCTGATCTGCATTTCTTGATCTTCACATCCTGAAATTTTTGCGATTTCTTCTTTGCTTAATCCGGCGTTTATAAGGGAATCATAATCCGGTTTCATGAAATTGCACTCCCTCCTCAACAAAAAATATAGGTGCAGAAATTAAAGCTGTTTGCTTTATCTCTACACCTATATTATAATTTTCTAATTGAATTATATCAAATACTTAGTTTTTATGGCTTTACCATGCCTAAAAAGCATTGAATATGTTCGATGAATTTTGTGGCTGCTAAGCTAAACGGCTGACCACGTTTCCATGCTAATACACTTGTTGCTGTAAGTGGCGGATCAAGCGGTCTGAATGTAACCTTTGATTGATCCCAGAAGGGTACAGCCCCTTCAATCACCAATGAATATGCCAAGCCTCCATTCACCATAATTGCGCTGTTCGTACTTAAATTGCTGGTAAAAACAATATCCAGTTTCTCATAGTAGTTGCCAAACCAACTTGCCAACTCACTTTGCACATTCATACGCCTTGGAAGAATCAAAGGCAGTACAGACAAATCTTTTGCGCTTACCGTTTCTTTCTTGGAGAGTGGATCATCCGATTTCATCAGAACCACCCATTTTTCCCTTATATTCAAGCGAATAAATTCATATTTTTCCATATCAACCGGCTCAAGAAGCAAACCAATATCCAGTAGTCCCTTATCCATTTGTTCCTTTACCAAATCTGCTGTGGCTGTAAAAATGTCAAAAGTAACACGGGGATATTTCTGACGAAAGGACTCAATTATTTTAGGAAGAAGTTGTACAGCAGCAATTTCTCCACACCCAATGGAAATTTTACCTTCCACCTGTTCCTCTTGCTCCACTAATTCTTTTTCTGTCTTATCTACAAGCTGCAAAATTTCTTCCGCACGACGGCGAAGAAGGATTCCTTCATTTGTCAATTTGATTTTCCGTGTCCCTCTATCAAACAGCTTTACACCAATATCTTCCTCCATCTGTGCAAGCTGACGTGAAAGTGTCGGCTGCGTGATATGTAAAACTTCTGAGGCTTTTGTGATACTTTCTTCCCTTACTACAGTCAGAAAATATCGAAGAACTCTAATTTCCACGAGAGGTACCTCCTAAATCCATCATGCTTAATAAGTATATTTTAACGTATCTATACTCAAAAGGCAATAAAAACATCTGCTCATCGTATGCTTACCGGTAATATAATTTTATGTAAAACTTGATAAACCCCTATCTCTCATTGTCCAACTGATCCATCCTTTTTATACATCCTCTTGGGAACAGCGTAAGTTCTCAGATATTACTTTTCCCGCTGGCGAAAAGAATAGGGACAACCTTCCATTAGAGAGCTATTCAATTACCAACGAACACGGGTTTGTACCACAAGATGAGAAGTTCGAGAATGGTGGGACGATGCGAGAAGCAGATAAAAGGATGTATTATATCGTTTCTCCGAACTCATTTGCTTATAACCCGGCAAGAATAAATGTTGGTTCAATCGGATACCAAAATATCGGGAAAAATGTGATAGTTAGCTCTCTATATGAGGTTTTCAAGACCTCCGAAGATGTTGACGATAGGCTCTTATGGCACTGGTTCAAATCACCTGATTTTCAAAAGTTGATTATGCAGTTGCAAGAGGGTGGCGTTCGTCTGTACTTCTATTACGACAAGCTCTGTATGGGAGAAGTATCTCTTCCTTCGCTTGAGGAACAGCGCAAAATCGGAAAGCTGTTTGATACCCTTGACCACCTTATCACCCTTCATCAGCGTAAAGGAAAAGCAGCCGTCACCGGCTGCTCCAATGGTGCAAATAACTCAAAAGGTGTTTGTTGTAAAGCACGGGACTTCGGATATAAATGTCACAAAAAAGACGAATCCCAATAGATTCGATGCTTAATTGCAGTGTTCATCTTCTTCGTATAGGTTAATGATTGTTCTTCCGTGCGCTTTTGCATAGTCAAAGGCAATCCCGGTTCCGCTTTTGGGCTGATAGCTTGTTATTGCTTTTTTCGACTCTTTTCGACTCGCCGGAAGGTATTCGTTATTAAAGTAAAAGACGCAAAAGTCACTTGCCTGAATCATAGCTTGATTGCGTTCCACATAAGCAGCTTTCCCGGCAGCAGCAACTCCGTCAGGGCAAATACTGTCCTCATATCCATCTAATAGGAACTGCATCGTATAAGCGTCTGCATCAGGATAATCCGTCCGATAGTGTATTCTGCGAATTTGGGGATAAACTTCTCTTAGTTCTGAAACCACCTTGTAGCAGAGAGTATTAAATTCGGAATGATCTCCAAACAGAAAAGTTGCTACGCCCTGCTCAAGCAGATAGCAAATATTGTCCCGCAATCGACTTGCAAGCTCTTTTTTATGCTTAATTCTCCTATGCCCGATAAAACAACAGGTCATACAAACACCACCAAGAATAACAGTAGAGCAAATGAGCATATTATTGTTCGTCTGCACTTATTATTATATTTTTGCTCTATATACAAGTCAATAGCTTCACGGCGAGAACAGAAAGTCAAGAGAGAATAACATATAATTATTATGGATTCGAGGTGGAGCAAATGAGCAAAGAAATTGGCTTCAAAAATAGAGATAGATTTATTCAACTGGGAATCACAATTTCAGTTCTTCGTAAAATGCGAGGTATGTCGCAGGAACAGCTTGCGGCAGAGGCGATGATGAGCCGTTCGCATCTTAGCGCAATCGAAGCCCCGAATATCGTCAGGCCCTTTTCCGTAGAGGTTCTATTTAATATTGCTGATGCGCTGAAGGTTGAGCCGGGTGATTTGCTGAACACCTCAATTATCCCGGATCAAATTCTAAACAAAAAAGAAAAATAGGTGGCTATGGGACAATAAAGCCCATAGCCACCTATTTTAATATTGCGGTGCCCCATATCCGAGGATTTCGTAGTGACCTACGCTGTACTGGTTTACCCGACAGCTATCACCGGAGTTTCCCTCAACGGTATAAACGATACCGTTTTCGACTTTTTGGACAATACCGGTGTGGTCGGATTGTCCATCCTGCGGACCCGACGAACCCTTGTTATCCCAATCAAAGAAAATAATCATTCCGGGGACAGGCTCGGCAGAGCCGTCTATCCACTGTCCACGATCTTTGAACCACTGGACGCCGTTGACACATCCGGCGAACTTGGGAATGACACCGGTGTCGATATAGCCGCATTCGTTCGCACACCAGCTGACGAAGCAGGCGCACCACTCCACGCGGCTGCCGAAGCCGTACCATGACCAATAGGGCTCTCCGCCCACATTGCCCACCTGCGACAGCGCCACGGCAACGATTTGGTCATCCACTCCATAGATTCCGTAAAGCACCGCCGCCCACATGCTGCTGTCCTGTGCAAGCAGTTCTGCAAGCTGCTGCTTTTGATCCTCATTGAAGCCGTACTGCGCAGCCATCTCATCTGCCGTCTTGTGGCTGACAGTAATATAGAGCGTCGTAATCGTCTCCTGCGTTTCTTCCTCAAGGATATTGCCGTTTCCGTCATCCGTCTCCACAATAACCGTCTCTGTCCTTGTTTCCGTCCGGTGGGAGATCTCGTTCATCTCCCAGAACAGATCCTTCAGAAGCTGTTCCTTTTCCGGAGTGATCGTTGCCACCTCCTGGGGATTATCCGGATCGGAGGTCGTCTTGACGGCATAGATCGACAGCACCTCCGGCCACACGGCCCGAGAACCGGACATTTCGAGTGCATCGTATTCAACGGAATCCTTGATGGCATCCAGCTCGTTCTGGTAATCCATGTTGATTTCCTGAATGACCTGCCGCATCGTCTTTTCTGAGCCGGTATCCTCGCTTGAAAAGAAAATACCAAAGCAGGAACAGGCGATCAAGGCAACAAGGCAGATAACCACGACAACCACGACCGCGACCCAGCCACCGGCAGCGATAGCCGCAACCAGTGCTTTCATCGCCGCTGCTATGGCCTTGATTGCCGCCGTAACAGCTTTCGCCGCCGCAACAGCCGCTTTGTAGGCGGCTATGGCAGTCTGGCGGGCAATCTCCGCCGCTTTCTGTGCGGCCTTTGCAGCCGCAGCCGCTGCCTTTTGCGTTGCCTTCGCTGTTGCCTCTGCGGTTTTGATGGCAGCCTTGGAGGTTTTCTCCGCAGTCTTTACGGCCTTCTGCGTTGACTTTACCGTTCCCTTTGCACCGGCTTTTACTGTCTGTTTCCCGGCAGAGCGAGCAGACTGCTTGATGGTGCGTTCAGTACGCTCCGCAGATTTGATGGTCTGGTTTCGTCTGCTCCGGATGCTTGTCCGTGTGGCCTCCGTATTTTGCCGCGCTGCCTGCCGTGCAGCCTCCTCTCGCGGCGTTCTGCTTGGCGCGCTCCTACGCAGCTCCTCCTCATAGCGGCGAACCCGTTCTTCATTTTTGTGGATGCGCTTTTCATTGCGGTGCTCCCGGTGCGCCTCCTTGCCTTTTTCAATGGCTTTTTTCGTTTGGCCGGAAACCTCGTACCAAACCTGATCGGTCACATCCTCAGCGGCATAGCGGATTTTGTCCTCCGCGTACTCGGAGGGGGAAATCTGCCCATCGTCCATCAGGTTTTCCGCCTGATCCTTGGAGCGGACGAGCGCCGTCTTCATGCGCTCGGAGACAACCGCCGCTTTATCAAGAATCTTGATATCCTTAACGCTCTCTCTTGTTTTTATCCTGCCCAAAGCCATCGCCTCCCTTCAGAGCAGACAAGTCACACCTTCTTCGCTACGACAACGAAGCGACCGTTGGGATAGGTATATTCGCAGGTGGAAAGGGTCAAAAGCTGATCTCCGTATTCGGCAGTAACGCCCGTGTCATAGAGTTGTCTTGTGCGGACATTCTCCATGAACTCGGCAAACTGCGCCTCATCCATCAGCGTGTATTCGTTGTACTTGAAGATCTCACGGTTCGTGTTGAATTTGAAGGCGGCAACGACCTCATATTTGCCGAGGTTGGAGAGCGTTTCAAAGGCAATCTCCGGATGCTCCTTGCAGAAATCGGCGTCGGTGTATTTACAGAGGTCGGCAAACATAGAACCGTCGTTCATGTGATGGCCGTAAATCACAAGGTTGTTGCTGATCCCGGTCATGCAGGCCTCGTCGATGTACGGAACACCGTAGTCGCTGTATGATTTATCAAAGCTGTGCTTCAGATAGAAGTCCGGCTTGTTCGGAGTCTGCATGACGGGGTAATTGACATTCGTACCATCAATTCTGATCCATCCGATAAAGTCGTTGTTCTGCGCAAACAGCGCCGCATACTTTTCACGGGCCAGCGCCGCCTCTGCTGCCGCCAGTTCTTCTGCACTCAGATCTGCTTCCTCCGCTTCGGTATCCTTCTGCGGCTCGTCGATTTCCGTAATCAGATTGGTCAGATCGTCAAATGCCGCCTTGCTGTTCTTGGCATCCAGATACTGATGCGTAAACATGGCGCTGCAAAAGATTGCTGCCGCGCCGAGTACGGAAACGATGATGATTCCAAGGGCTTTCTTTTTCATTTTGTATTCCTCCCAAAAGAATGGAGGACGGGGTTAATCCCGTCCTCTTGCAAATTTGCCCTCACCGGGGCGTGTAGTCATAAGCTGATAGAGTTTGGTGTTCTGCGGGAACCGATTGATGAAGGGTACCAGCGCAGAGCCGTATTTGATCAGTCCGCAGCCGGCGTCGGCATTGGTGATATAGCTCATCTGCTCATTGGAGATGTTCAGCAGCTTGGCAAGCTGCCCTCTGTCAGAGGCAGCCTGATTCAGCATGACCACAAATTCCGAGTTGGAAAGCATGGTGCTGGCCTGAACGGAATCCAGCAGATACTCCACATTCTGCGTGATCGCCGTGGGGTATGCGTTGCGCTTACGGAACTGTCGCCATGCGGAGTTAAAGAACTGCGCCGAGAACTCGTTCTCGAACACCACATGGAACTCGTCAATAAAGACATGGGTGCGCTTGCCCTTCTTCCAGTTCAGCGTCACGCGGTTGAGCATGGTGTCCGTGATCACCAGCAGACCGGTGGGCTTGAGCTGGGAACCGAGACCGTGAATGTCGAACACCACGACACGCTTGTCGAGGTCCACATTGGACTGCTTGCCGAAGATGTCCAGAGAACCGGTGGTATAGAGCTCAAGGGACAGCGCGATCTGCTTCGCTTCAGGCTCAGGCTGCTCCAGCAGCATATCGCGTAGGGTGCAGAGAGTGGGAATCGTCCCGGTATCCGCCGCATTGCGGTACACATTGGTGATGCAGCGGTCGATAATAGACTTGTGCTGCGGGCCGACGCCCTTCTTGTCGATCTGCTCGATCAGAGACATGATGAACTCCGACTTTACAACAATGGGGTTGTTTTCACCGTACCCGTCCACCATATACATGGCGTTCAATCTGTCTCTGCCGCCGGCAGACACACGGATCACCGAGCCGAGATCGCCCATAGCTTCAATAAGCGGCGCGTATTCTCCCTCGGGGTCGCAGATCATAATATCATCGTTGGTGTTCAGAATGAGGAAAGTAATCAATTCCTTTGCCGAGAACGACTTACCGGAACCGGGAACGCCCAGCAGAAAAGCGGACTGGTTCAGAAGATTTGCCTTGTTGCACATGATGAGATTGTGGGAAATGGCATTTTCGCCGAAGTAAATACCGCCCTTATCCATGATCTCCTGCACCTTGAAAGGCATCAGCACCGCAAGGCTTTCTGTCGTGAGCGTTCGGAACGCATTGATTTTTCTCGTCCCGATGGGGAGCACCGTGTTCAGTCCATCCGTCTGCTGATACTTCAGCGTCGCCATCTGGCACATGTGCTTTCTCGCTGTAGACAGCACCGTTTCCGTATCCAGGTCCAGCTGCTCCTTGGTGTCTGCGGTAATCACCATTGTGACCACCGCAAACATCATGCGCTGGTCACGGGTAGTCAGGTCGTCCAAAAACTCCTTGGATTCCTTGCGCTGAAGCTCCATGTCGTAGGGAACCACAGCGGAGAAATTGTTGTTCTGATTCTGCCTTCTCTGCCAGCCGGTGATGTTCGTTTCCACGCCCAGCAAGAGGCGCTCCACCTCACGGACGGCTTCATCGGTGGGAATGGGAATCACATCAATGGAGAGCATGAGATTGCGGTTTAGCTCGGTCAGCTCCGAGAACATGCTGTCCTTGATATAGCTGGCGTAGTCCTTGAGGAAAAGCACTCTGGCATATTTCTCGCCCAGCTTGATATGATCCGCAGCACGCTCTATGCTGTCCGGGCAGATGTAGTCACGGAAATCATGCCCCAGCCGTGCCTTTCGGCTCATATCAAACGAGAATGCCGCCTCATCACCGGGGCGATAAAAGTCGTGGAGAATGCGCAGCCGCTCAACGGCGTTCAGGGGCACACACTTGGAACCCAGATTGGCGAAATGAGCGGTCAAATCCGCTCCAATTCTCGCAAAATATGCCCGTGCTTCCTCGATGTCTTTCTTGGCCACGGTGATGGTAATATACTTTTCCTGCGTAATGCCGTTTGCTCCCGTCGCCTTGTCCAGGAGCATGTCATTATACTCCTTGCGGTACTCATCCAGCCCATCCTGCTTCATGGGCATCAGGATGGATTCCTCAAAATCAGACCTGTTCAGTCTGTGGTTATTGATGGTGATCTTCGTGGTAGCTCCGCTGTCCAAGCTGTTCAGAAGCTCTGAGTATGTCAGAAACATGCTCTCTTTGTCCTCGCGGCTTGCCACCAGATAGTTGATGTCCGAGAATCGGAAGGACTTAGAGAACTTATTCCCAACCTTGAAAATGCCATCCGGCCAGATGTTCTTGATCGGAATAAGGTCCTGCACTTTTCTCGGAACCTTAAACTTTTCCTTGTCCTGTGCAAGGATTGCTTTGATACTCTTAATCATTGCGCTTGTAGGCCTCCTTTTCGTGTTCATCGATTGCGTCCTTCAACGCCTCGTAGTAGATATTCACCGGCTCGAATTTGATCTGCTTGGGCTCCAGCATTTCGCTGCGGAGCCATGCCCACACAAATTGCTCTGCGGTCATGCCGTTGTAGTTCACAAAACCCATTGCCGCAAAGGGTGCAGCGCCGAGGATGCACATCCACGAAACCGTCTCGGTTCCCACATAGGGCTTCAAAACAAAGTACAAAAGCACCGCGACACCAACAGCCAGTAAAGAAAAAACGAACTGTCTGAGGGACAGTCCGAAAAACATGGACTCGGTATAGTTCCGAATCTCTCTATTGATTTTGACCTCCATATCGTACCTCCTTTAGGTCAACACATCAGCGGTAGCAATAAACAGAATGTGCTTACGAGGAACATACATAGAAGTGAACGGCGTCTGAAATTCAAGAATATCGTTGTCTCCCGCCTTATAGAAGCGATTGACGATTGTCTGCGCTCCGTGCAGGTCGTAGTCCTCTCCTACCTGCAGGATCTCGCCGTTAGTGAGATGAATATTATAAAGTTGAACAGTCATAATGGTAATTTTCCCTTCTGCATTTTTTCCCGGCGCAGAGCCTCCTGAAGTTCCTCCTTGCAGACACATTCCTCTGCAAGGCAATTTACTTCGCCCTTCTTTCTGCCGCCGTAATAGAGACAATATTTGCAATCGCAATCAGCCACGGTATATCCGCGCCATTGATTCAGTACACGCTTTGCCATATCAGATCCCCATCATCTCCTTTACAAGCCGGTCTGCCATCTTCACTGCGCCGACCAGAATGAGCATGTTGAAAATCAGCTCGCCGATGTAGCTCCACACCATAGAAGCCGGAGCTGCATTCAGATCAACAACAGGCGGGCTGGACGCAAACACAGAGAAGATGATGCAGGCCAAGACGATGATTGCACCCTCCAGGCACACCGACGCATAGCTTTTTAGGAAGCTCTTTCCGATGTTCTGCGTAGGCTCTCCGGCAAAGGCGGAAAGCGGAACAGGCGCAAGTGCGGTGTACATATACATTTTGAAAAAGCGGCCATATACACTCAAAATCATCACGAAGGACAGCACCCAAATGAACAGGCCGCCGATCAGCGTCACCGCCCACAAGGGGATAGACTCAAAGAATCCACAATCCTCCACCGCTGTGATGATCTCCTGCGGCAACACCGTTGCCTGCGGGCTTCCAAAGCCGGCAGAATTCATGATCATACTGACCACGCCCTGGATAATCTCCAAAATTGCCATCATCAGCTCCATGCCGTAGGTAATCAGGCCTTTAGCAATCGCAAAACGGACGAACAACTTCACCGCGTGCTCCGGCTTTTTCAGCTCTGCAAAGGAGCCGCAGGTTTTCACAACTCCCACTACGAAAAACAGCACCAACAGCGCATAGCCGATGGCCTGCAGCGCTCCGTGGATGCTGCAAATAATCGACCAAATCGAGCCGCCTTTGAATGTCTGCGGTGACTGCGTGATCAGCTGCCAAATCTCAGACAGCTTATCGTTCCATACTTCCAACGCATTTTCGAGGTTCTGTACAACCCAGTTATCCGACATTCATTACACCTCCCTTCGGGGCGGTCTTTGCGACCGCCCCTTTTGCGGAAACCGGATCAGCCAACAATGAGGTTGAGGATTTCCTTGGCAAAGGTGATGATGACGCCGCCGGCCAAGGTCAGGAAACCGTTGGAACGCTGGCTCGGATCGTGGGACTGGAAGCTGAGACCGACCTGCACAATGCCCCAGCCAAGCAGAATCAGGCCGACCGCACGGATGAGGCCGAAGATAAAGTCGCTGAGGTTGTTGACGACGGTAATGGGGTCGCCTGCGGCAAAGGCGGTCACGCCCATGCTCATGGTAAGCGTAAGGGCAAGGACAGCCATCACATAAATGCGGTAGCCCTTCTTGACCTTGCCGGGGATCTCCGGCTTGTTTGTGTTCTTCTTTGCATTAAGCTTCTTCATTGTCTTTTTTCTCCTTTTCATCAAGTAGTTCTTCCAGCTCCTCTTCCGAGTAGAGCAAGAATTCATGTTTTTCTGCCTCCAGCTTTTCAGCGTTTTTGACAACCTTCTTGTCGAAGCTGAACGCCATGGAAGCGATGCTTCGGGTATCCTCACCGTGGGTATAGGCCGGTGCGGAACCGTCCGTCGTAAGCGCCACATTGGGATGATGAAGGATGTCATACTTGAGATCCCGGATGGGGCGCTCCCCGCGTATAAAAAGAAGTGCGTACCGGTTGTCCAGCATACGCACTTCGTCAGGTGTCATCAGCTCTCGTCCGGCAAGCTGATAGTTGGTGGAATAGCTTCCGTTTCTGCCGCGAGACCGTCCGTAGGTATTCGTATCGATGGTCTCCTTGCCCAGCAGCTTGGAAACATACTCGTGGGTACTTTGCTCGTTGCCGCCCAGGTACAGAAATTCATCGCAGTTGCCCACAATACTTTCCCATTGCTTCTCGAACAGGGCTTTCAGCTGCGCAAGGTTCTGGATGATGATGGAGACGGAAATCTCACGGCTTCGCATGGTGGACAGGAGCTTATCAAACTCATCCGGCAGGGCGACATTGGCAAACTCGTCCATGACAAAATGCACATGCACGGGCAATCTGCCGCCGTGAACGGAGTCGGCCTGATAGTAGAGCTGCTGAAACAGCTGGGTATAAAGCATACCCACGATGAAATTGAAGGAACTGTCATTATCGGGAATCACGGCGAATACCGCCGTTTTCTTTTCGCCGATTTGCTCCAAATCCAGTTCATCGCATTGGGTGATACCGGCCAGCGAATCCAGATTGAACTTTTCCAAACGGGAGACCAGGGAAATCTGGATGGATTTCAGTGTCTTAGCACTGCCGGAGTGATACGCCCGATAATACTTGAGGGCGATATGCTCCGGGTTCCGTTCCTCCAATCTCTCAAAAAGCTCATCGAGAACGGACTGGTATTCCTCGTTGTCCTCCTTTACATCGCCGGCTCGGATCATCTCCATGACCATGGAGAAGTTCTGTTCATCGGGCGGAGCCTCATAATGAAGATAGCAGACAAGGGCCTTGAGCAGCATCGCTGCCGTCTGATCCCAGAACGGGTCCTGTGTCTGCGAACCTTTGGGCGTTGTGTTCTTAAAGAGGTTTGTGGTAAGCCGCTGAATATCATCATCGCTGCTGATATACACGAATGGGTTGTAGCAATGACTTTTCTCCATATCAATGAGGTCAAGGACTTTGATCTCATAGCCCTTCTCCTCCAGCAGATGGCCGGTATCCCGGAGAAGCTCACCCTTGGGGTCAAGCACAACGAAAGAAGTATTCGCATTCATAATGTTGGGCTTGGCGTAGAAGCGTGTTTTACCCGCACCGGAACCGCCGCATACAAGTACATTCAGATTTCTGCGGTGCTTTCTTCCGTCCAGGCCGATAGCGACATTTTGCGTCAGCAGCTTGTTTTCCGTCTTATCCTTGTTGGCATATTTCTTGTTGACCGAACCAGCCGCGCCCCATTTAGCTGATCCGTGCTCTTCTCGCCGTCTGTAATTGTGCTCCGTGGAGAGATAGACGCCGATGGCGATCCCGTACACCAAAAGCAAAGTGAGGACAGTTTTTATGCTGTCCTCACAAAGCTGTATTTGGAACGGGTTTTCCATCACCGTCCCGAACTGCTGAACCAGTCCGGGCAGCCCATCCTTTAGGCAAGGAGCAACCAGCAGGCCGAGCCACACAACCGGAATTATGCCGCAAAGATAAAGGATCACATTCTGCTTGGAGAGCTTATCTTGCCTCACGGTCGGCTCTCCGTTTCTCTTTCTTTGTTGGGGCATCAATGACCTTCAGGATCAAATCGTTAATGTCTTCTGTGGGCTTTTCGTCCCGGAGAAGATCGTTCCGAAAATCCATAAGTCCGCTGACCATCAGACGCTGCTCAAAATCGTCCAGCGTGACGACTTTCTTTTCCTCAGCCATATTGGGGTACCTCCTTATCTCGCTTCATCCCTGCGTTCCTTCGGCTTCATGCTCTTGTCCAGCACCTTTGCCATGTCGGACGAGATCTCATTGGCCACATCCCTGATCTTGGACAGCTCGTTTCTCACACTGCGGGCATCCATGGTAGAGAAGCCTTCGGGAAGTCTGTCAAAGCGGAACATATCCTTTGGCACATTGTACCGGCTGCAGAGCACATATGACACGCAGTAGGCGGTAAAGGCATGATCACTGCGCTTATATGCGCCGTCGTCCAGATGCGCGTGAGCAAGCTCCTGAGAAATGCCGCGGAAAATGTCACCGGCCTCCAGCCCAGGTCTAACATAGATTTTCTTGTCGTCGGGACGATATACCGCGTTGATGTTCTCCGGCAGCTTTTGGCTGATCTCGATGGGGCAAGGTGCGTTGTGGATGATGGCTTTCAGAAGCAGCCGCTCGTCCCGCTTCATTGCGGGGCGGTCCTTGGCCTTTGCGGTCGTCTGGGAAATGTCGAACACCTTCTTGGAGTTGTAGCTGACACCCACGGTGCCGTCCTCCTTGGTGTATTCCTCGCCGGGTTCCAGCAATACGATTCCGCTTTCGCCCTTTTTGATGAACACGCCATTATTCTTCCAGCCCTTAAAATCCGAAAGCTGGGTGGCGTCAGCTTTCTGGGCGGTAATCAGAACCGCATTGCCCACAGAGTAGCGGTCAAAACGCGCCTGCACATCCAGATAGGATTGGAAGAGGCTGCCGTCATTTGCCATGCGCTGTGCAGTCTCATCGATCATGGCAAAAGCGCTCTCACGCTCCTGCTTCTTCTGCGCAGCCCACTCCTCTTTGTTGAAGGAAACGAAGCTCTTATCCCCCGTACCCTTCTGCGCGGAGGCATTGAAAATATCATCATAGTTTGCCATGGTCATCTCTCCTTGTCTTTTTTCTTTTTCGGCACAGGCCTGTGCTCAGAGGTTCTGTTGGGTTCATCCTTGCTTTTCTGCGCGGAGCTCGTCCTCTGTCTCTGCTCCTCCCGGATCTCCTTCATTTCCTGCCGGACAGATGGGCGGGAGCGTTCCGTAGGATCAGAGATACCCCTGACGGTTTTCTCGCGCTGATTTGATGTAGGCTCGGACGGACGGGATTTCGCAGCCGGGCCTTGCGTGGGGTTTTGCGTTTGCGCCTCCTCCTTATTGGGCGCAGGGGCAAGAAGCGCATCCAGGAAGGCTTCCTCCTTGTCCTTTTCCGTGGTGTTGCGGTCGGGGACTGGAATGTCTGCGTTCTTCTGTTCCTCCTTTGCCTTGACGATTTCGGTACGCGCCGAGCCGATATCTGCGGTGGCAATGCCGAAGCGGTCAAAAATGCGGTTGATCTTGCTTGCGTCCTCTGCGCGGACAAACACATCGGTGTGGCCGTCGTTCGCCGTTTTGTCCTTCAAAACGCAATACAGAATGCCGTATTTCTTCGCTTCACGGCAGAACTTTTCCAGGTCTCTGTCACCAATGGCAAAGACCTTGAGTTCCTTACCGCTGCGGAGCATACTGTTGAGCCGTGTTTTCCCGCGCGTTTTTTTCTGGTCCTTCAGCACCGCATAAAGCAGCACCGCCAAACGCTCAGCGGCTTTCCCGCTGATTTTTGCAGCCACCTCAACGCCGTTGAGTGTCATCCTCACGACCTGCTCGGCTGCTTCTCCTGACGAGTAACTCATTTTCCGTTCTCTCCTTTCGTTCGATTTTCTGCTGCTCGATTTGCTCAAGATTCTTACGAACCTGTTCCGACCGATCAGCAATGTCGGCGCACAGCACAATATCCTTCCGGCAGGTTTTCAGCTCTGTGGTCAGTTCTGCGATCCGGGCTCTTGTTGCTTCGGCACTTTGCAAATCTTCTTTTCTTATGTGCCGCTTCAATTCATTTTTCAGTCCCGTGCGCTGTTGCATCAAAGATTCCGCCTGCTTTTCCTTTTCGGCTTTATAGCCAGAAAGGGCCTCCACAGTTTCAAGTCCTGTTTTGGCAAGGAAATCCGCCTGAGCAATGTATCTGTCGAGCCTTGTCACATCCTCACGCAAAAAAGCCGACACCTTTTTTACAGATGCCGGCTTATGCACGATGATGTGAAGCTCATAACAGTAATATAGGTACAGGGCATAAAGGCCGGTGGCCTTCTTTGCTTTCTCCTTGTATTGATAATAGGGCGCTTTCGTGTCCTCCGCCACCTTGGGGAAGGGCGTCTTGCGGCGGTAGTTGTTCTGAATCCGCTGCTTGATGGAATCCAGCTCGTAGTATTCACCCAGTTTGTCCAAGCGGAAGTTCTTCCCGCCGTCCACGATTCTTACAATGGGGTGGACCCTCGGCGAGCCCTTCGGTGTTTTGGTAATCACCTCGTAGCCCATTTCCTTCATGACGCGCAGGAACTCACGCTCCGTAGTTGAGGCGAGGATCGCCCTGTCAATATCCTCGCGTATTCTGTTGCGCATGGTCGGCTTGCCGTTCTTCTCGGCAAGCCATTCTCCGTAATTGGCTCTGCGGTCGGCAGGGCACTCTATCACGGAAATCTTGGCTTCCCGGCACAGCCGGTCGGAGACCTCCCGCATCCGTCTGTAATCCGCCGTTGAGTTATAGAACTTCTTACCGTCCACATCGGAAACGGAGTTTATGACAAAGTGATTGTGATAATGCCCGGTGTTGCAGTGGGTAGCGATCACGACCTGAAAGCGGTCGCCCCATAACTCTCTGGCAAGGGCGACACCAATGCTGTGTGCCGTATCTGCGTCCACTTCATCTGCCTTAAATGACTGATAACCGTGATAGCAGGACCTGCCGCCCTCATTATGCATCAGCCGCTTTGTCTCCATGAACTCCTGCGCCGCCGTTTCCTCGCTGTGGAGATGGAGGCAGGTGACATAGGCTCTTTTCTCGGTTTTCATTTCATCGGCGGCATATTCCACCACGCCCTCGATTTCATGAAGCTCCGAGAGCTTTTCCTTGTCATGCGTTTTCTCCGGATTGCGGGCGTAGTTGATGACCTTATCCACCCGCCCTTTTATGGGCCAGATCGATGTAACCGCCATTACTGATAATCGGAGGTGTACGCATCAGACACCATTTTTGTGGCGGCTCTGATTTCCTCCAATCCCTTCCGAAACTGCGGCATATCCGGCACATTGGTGGTGTTGAATCTCTTCAAGGTCTGATCCAGATTGTACCCCGCCTGCCGCATGGCCCGAAGCAGCATAGGGATATCCGCTGGCGGCGCTTCCTTAATTTCCTTATCGGCCACGCTGCGGCGAACAAAGCCGCCGATGGACAGCCCTGCTTTCTTTGCTTTTTTGGAAAGCACGGACAGTTCATCCTTTGTGAAGCAAACCTCCACTCTACAATTTCTTTTTCTCAAAAACACTCATCCTTTCCGTTGGGGTTTCAGGGGCATTGCCCCAGACAAGCGGAATCTGTACGGACAGATTCGTTGCTTGTTAAGACAATGCCACCAACCCCACGATTCAAATTACTTCGACACTTCTGAGGTACGAAATGCCCTTTGCAGAGAACTGGAACGAAACACTTACGCAGGTATTCAGAGGAATGTCTGCCAAACCCAAGTAGTTCTTTTCGCTCCATGCTGATGTCATGAACTTTCTTCCGTCATCGAAATCAAGATATGCCAACAGGTTTTTGTTCCTATCCCAGCGTTTACAGGCGATCGTCGCTACAAAAGTCCCCTCAAAATCAGGGAACTGATATTCACGACCGTCAAAGCCGGACTCCACGAACTCCCGCCAGGACAATGCGCGCTTTTCGTTTTCCATATCGTTTTCGCCTCCAATTCTTTGGAAATGTGGCATCAAAAATGATGCCACTCCATCTTTCGGGCAGAAAAAAGCGGCATCAAAATTGATGCCATCACAAGCTATTGATAAAATCAAGCGCAGCCAAATCATTTTCGCTGATTTCTGCCTTCTTCTCTACCGGCTGAAGAGCCATTCCCTGCATTGCCACAGTAATGGTTTGTCTCAAAAGCTCCCGAAGGTCGTTATTCTGCTTTGAGGCGTTAATCATCGAAATAATTTCCTTGTTGATTGAGTCACCATCGAGTCGATGAAGGTATTCCCATGCCGCCAGATCGCCCGGATTGTTGAGATTAAACCTCAAGGAGAGTCGCTTAGAGCTCATACGATACCTCCGTTTTTCAAAAGATTCACATACGCGAGATATTCATACCCCTTCGCCGTGGCGCAGATGTCATCGTTGATGGTCACACGGGAAGCATCGTACACACCGAAGTTGCGGATCAGGCAGCTGCCGCCGCCGAGAACATACAGCCGCATCAGCTCCGGATTATACTCGTGCTCACGAAGTCTCTGAAAAATGCCCTCCACATAATCGGTGGCCGTGTCGGTAATGGTTTTCAGATAATCCTCCTTAATTTCTGCCGTACCGAACCGGAACACCCGGTTGATAATCGCCTCATCCACAGTGGTATGATGCGCACGCATGACATTCTCCCGCACGGCCAGCAGGCACTGGTGTGTACCGTATTTCTCCGTAAACATATTCCCGGAAACCGGCTTTGTGTCATTGATGAACATGATATTCATGGTGCCGTTCCCAATATCGCAGATCATGTTTACGCCCCGAAAGTCAGAAAGCCGGTCTGCCACCGCCGCAAAGCCCTGGGGAAATACATCCACGCCTACGATCTCCACATGGTAGGAAACATTTCGGAACGAGAAGTCCACGGCTTTGTTCTGCAAGAGATAGTCCCTGAACTCGTCCCGCTGACCACTGACCCAAGTAAGAGGAAGACCTGCCGCAATTCTGATTTTGCCGCAGGTCATTTTTCGGATATTCAGTTCCCGCGCGATGGCCGCAAGCGCCAGCACATAGTAGTCCAAATCTTTCGTCTTATCCGCAAGGAACTCCTTGTGCCCTTCACCGATCAGGTAGAACTTGCTTTCAAAGACAAGCAGATTCTCCTTGAACACTGGCTCCTTGGCATAGGTGGAAACGCTTGCCGGGAAGCAGCAGTTTGCGGTTTTGATATTGCCGTAGCCGCTGTCGATTCCGATTATGATTACATCGTCGATCATCTTCATAGTATTACCTCCATCAGCGCTCGTGGTTCTTTTCGGGCTTATAGGGGACGGCCTTGATTTCCCCGCCGACCCGAAAGAAGCGCTCCGGATTCTGGAACTGCTTCGTGTAGCGTTCCAACTGTTCCTTGTTGAGGGAGCCGAAGTACGGCGTGCTGCAATCGCAGATGAAAAAGGGGCCGAAGATAATGTCCATCATCTCCCTGTCTTCTCCGTAGATGGCGCGGCAGGGCCGCATGCCGTTGTACTTGCCCTCATCGTTGCAGACGATGCAGACCTGCTCTTCAAAGGGATAATAGGGCTCGATCAGCCCGCCGACTACCCTCTGCAAATCGGAAAGCTCCGTCCCGATCTCTGCGACTCTGGCAACCTTGCCCGGTTCACAGAGCACCACTTTGATTTTCTTCTCTTTCAGGGGCTCGGTCATATCCGGGTCAAAATCCACTTCCCGAAAGCCGATACTGTCGCAGAAATGGAAGGTGGATTTTTCCTCACCTACGACCTCAACCACATCCGAAACGGAAAGGGACCTGCCCCGGTATCCGTCCGGATGGTCAAGGTTGAACATCTGGTACACTTCTTCCAGGGTGCCGCATTCCACCTCGCCCTCAAACACCTTGTCGTAGATCTCGCTGCGAAGCGCGGCAGAGCCCTGAAAGCGCTCCAGATTTTCGTAGTTCAAGAAGGCCACATTGTTCTCGTCCCGGTCCGGGTCGATCTGATAAATTGCAATGTTCATGTGCGTTCCCGCTCCTTTCTTTCTCTCATAAGTCCTACACGGATTTTCAGCTCGTCATTCACATCTTTCCCACAGGAGGGCGGCTCGTCATAGACCTGATACCTTCCTTGCAGTCCGCCAACAATTCCTTTCACAGCGCCTCGACCGACGGCATCGTTATCCAAATGCAGATGGATTTTGCGGACGGATGGGTGCTCGTCAAGAAATCTGCTCAAGGCCACCGGCACAACATTCTCTCGTTTAGTCTGAAACACACCGGCTAAAGACAAATAGGTTTCACTTTTCCAGTCGCGCCCGGCAAGCAGCACCAAGGTTGCGAAGCTCAGCAGGTCAATGGCGGATTCAAACACATGAATGTGTTCCGCATTCAGCTTTCCCTCCAAGAAAAAAGAGAAGTGCTTGTCGCTGCCGGTCAGCTCGCCCTTGTAGCTGCTGACGGTACTGCGCAGAGCGCCATATCTCGCTTTGCCGTCCTTGTCGTACCCTACGAACATCGCATTGTGGTAATCTGCAGACTCAAAGAGCAACTTGTTATCCAGGCAATAACGGATAATAACCGGGTGAATTCCTCGGCCTTGCAGGTATTTCTCCACGCGGTCCGTTGTTTCGGACAGCTCCGGCATCAGCAAATTCGTATGCTTTCGTTCCTTCTGGCGATAGAAAACGGGAGGCTTTTCTGCCTCCCGTCCGAGAATGATTTCTACTGCCTGCGTGAAAGGAATGCCCTTCACCTTGATGAGATAGTCCAGCGCCGATCTGCCGCCAATACCCTGAGAGAACCAGCACCACTTACCGTTGCTGATTCGCAGGGAGTCGTGCTCTTTGGTGCAGTAGGTGTTTCCGGATACATGGACGAGCTCTTGTGGTTCATAATTGCGGAGGTAAGTCAAAAGGTCCATTTCCTTGGCCTTGGCAACATCCTCCGCAGCAATATAGCTCATAGGGCATCACCTCACTTCACGCCGGTCTCTCAGAAAATCGGCCCGGATGACCGCATTGGCTCGGCACTCGATGGTGTCCCGGATGTTGTCCATGTGGTCGCTCTCCCGCTTTTCGAAGTCCTTGAACACATCCGCAAGGGGACAGGGCAACTTCAGGAGTGCCTTGCACTGCTTATCGGATAGGTCGTATTCCTCCAGTGCCAGCACGATGTCCTCCCGTACCGTGTACTCGTAGCAATGGTTCAGGATTTCGTCGGGCGGCTGGGAAAGCAGCCACTCCCGATACTTCTCCTGTTCTGCGAACACCTTCTTATATAAAGCGGTGTTCAGTTCTTCGTTTGTCATTTTGCTTTCCTCCTATTATGTTTTATGAACAACACGCTTGAATTTCAGCGGACTGTTTTCGATATATTCCGTGATCAGGCGTGATTGTGCTTTGGTTTCCGGGTATGCGGTTATGGAGATGGTTTTCTTGCTCCAGTCCAGGGTATAGGTGTCGGCAGCCACATTTGTTATGTGATGGGTGGCCAGAAAGTCCCGGAAATTTTGCATAGCTCTGAGATTGTCCGACATGATCACATTTACATAGGTTCTGTCCTTTGACAACTTCTCGCTGAACAGGCAGGCAAGTGCACAGCCCACGCCGCCAGCAAGAGAGACGATGAGAATTGCCCAATTGTTGTCACCTGAAACAATTCTCTTTGTCAGCCAGAAATAGATAAAGTCGGACAGTACCACCGCAATTCCGGCAAGTAACCACCGACTTCTTTGAATCAGTATTGTTTTTGTTGTGCTGAGTGCATTGTCAAGCACCTTTGCAAGGAACAGCACAGCATAGTAGATTAGGCTTCCCATATCATAAAATCACCCCTTCAATAGAAAAAGCCGCCTGATTTCTCTTGGAAACCATGCGGCTGCGTAAAGATTATTTGGTTTTGGGTCGAAATCAGATCATCCACACGGAGACAATGTATGTATCAAATGCCCGCTCAAAGAGCGTCGGGATCTTTTTCATGATACCTTGCATCTCCTTCTATAATCTCATCCAGTGTTCTCGGCGTATAGTCCATATACGGCATCATGCAACCGACATTGATGAAGTTTCCGTTCGGTGTGCCATAGCCGGTGGCGTTTGCCTTTACCTCACGCCGAAGCTTTGCAATATATTCGTACTCTATGGTCCGATGGACATGACCGTAGAGCATGAATGCAGTTGGGGCAAAACCTGCACGGAAGAATGGGATCGGATAATGGCACATCACAACATGCTTGCCGCTGTCCTTGATTTCCTTCAAGTCCGTAATTTCCTGAAACATGCGCTTTGTGGCGGCGCTGAATTGCTTGGGATCGTGATTGCCCCGTATCAGCACCTTATTGCCAGCAAGTGAACCGACAATGGATGGCCACTCACTTTCCTTTGCCCAGATGAAATCGCCAAGGATGTATACTGTGTCATCGCTGCGTACTCTGGCGTTCCAATTCTCTATGAGCTTGTTATTCATCTCATTGACATCCGCAAAGGGGCGGTTATCAAACCGCAGAATATTTTCATGCCCGATATGCAGATCGGAAATATAAAAGTTTGCCAAACGCGCTCCTCCTCATTTCATCACCTTGATAATCAACTCGTTCACATCCTCTGTTGGCTTTCCGGCAGAAAGTAGCTTGTTGCGAAAAGCAAGAAGCGCTTCCCGCAACAGCCGCGCCTCGTCAGGGGACAGCTCAACAATTCGTTTCTCAGCTTTACGGCGAAGCATTTGCAGCACCTCCATTTCTTTCTGCCCCCATTGTATCCGCAAATGCGCATCATGGCAAATGTGCGAATGAAAATCTTCTGAAAAGCGAATACGGCAGCCTGTTGAAAGGCTGCCGTGGATCGACAAACAGGAAGTTAGCGATTTCTTTTTCCGGTATTTTCTGTCCCTCGGATTTCCTCATGATAGAAATAATCCACGATTACCGGATGTCCCT
>ERZ809296.976-NODE-976-length-37795-cov-5.668601_pt1 | contig 37795 bp, 52 predicted proteins | sample MGYA00520511_ERZ809296 | MGnify/ENA primary metagenome ERZ809296 (study PRJEB31576, sample SAMEA3212662) | Homo sapiens | biome: human-gut; feature: human gut; material: fecal | place: Sweden | collected 2012 ...
CCTTTTTATCCTGCCAACGCCTTTCCTTCCGTCTCCTGCCTCCCTCCTTGAGGGATGTTCGGTTTCGTCGCCGCCTGTGGCGGATTCAGACGATGCCGAACGGTCGCCGCAGCGGTGGAAGGCGCTTTAACCTCTCAAAGCCTTTCCTTCCTCCCCTTGCCTCCCTCCTTGAGGGAAGTGGTCGCCGCAGCGACCGGAAGGAGTTCACGTCGTCGTAATGTAAAGCACGGTGCCGCTCAAGGTAAACGTCCCCCCCGCCGGTCCTTTCGGACCTTGCGGCCCCGTGTCGCCCTTTGGCCCCTGCGGCCCGGTTGCGCCCGTTGCGCCCTTGTCGCCCTTTGGTCCTTGCGGCCCTGTCGCGCCCGTGTCGCCTTTCGGCCCCTGCGGCCCTGTCGCGCCGGTTGCACCCTTGTCGCCCTTTGCGCCCTGTGGTCCGGTCGCGCCTGTCGCGCCTGCCGCGCCCGTGTCGCCCTTCTCGCCTTTCGGGCCTTGCGGCCCCGTATCGCCTTTCTGCCCGTTTTGAATCTGCACCTTGCGCGTCTTATCTGCGCTCGTGATCGTCACCATCGCGCCCGTTTCCGTCTCTTCAACGTCCACGGTGGAGATTTCCGTCTTTTTTGCATATCCGGAGAGCTTTTGCATCAGCCTGCTCCACAGATAGCGCACCCCATCAAAATCCAGCTTGCCTTCCGGTTTGTTCATGAGTTCAGTCCTCCGCAATCGTCCACTTGCCCATCAGGGTCAAGAACTGGCCGCTTTCGCTTTTCAGCGTCGTCGTGGCAAAAAGCTCCCCGTCGTCGTCCCGGTCGCCTTCCGTCTCGTCCTCGCCGCATTCTCCAGGCGTCCCCCTTTCGCCGGGGTCGTCGTCTCTTTGCGCATCCTCCAGCAGATAATCCTTCGCAGCGTACCCGGCCTCTCCGCTCTCCGTCTTGAGAAAAACCCAGCCGCTTCCGGCTTCCCGGATGACGTTCACCCTCTGTCCAATTTCGAGCGTGCCAATCACCTTGCCCCGCGTGCTTGCGCCCTCGCGCAGATTCAGATACCCGCTCGTCACGTTGACCGTCGCGTTGCCGAAGGCATGGTCAGACATGGTATTTTCATCCTCCTTTTCCCCGTCGTCCACCGCAATCAGCCGGTGTTTGCCCAGCCCGTTCCAGCCGCGCTTTTCCGTCAGCTCGGTCTCCACCGCCTCGCCCCGGCTCTTGCTGGAATGCAGCACCGTGCCGCGCTCCGTCACCAGCCCGACGTGGTCTACGTCGCCCGTGCCCACGCCCATGAACGCCAGCATGCCGGGCTTCGCGCCGGAAATGCCCGCCTGCTTCCACGTCAGATCACGGTATCTGCCGCTCTTCCCGTCGCTGTTCCAGAGGTCGTTTGTGCCAGCCGTGGTGTACTTGACGTCGCCGCCCGGCGCTGTGCGAATGACCTTCTTGATGAGGTTAATGCAGTCCAGCTCGCTGTAAGGCGTCCCAATCAGCCCCCGCGCCGTGCGGATGGCCTCATTCGCTTTTATCATCACCATGCGCCTCCCGCGCGAATGAACCGGCCAATCAAAATGCCCAGCACAATGATGCCGGCCCCAATCAATGCCGCTTCTCCCATTGTTCGTCTTCCTTTCTATCGCCTGTTTTCATTTCAAGCGATAAAAACATGTTTGCCGCAGTCTGTAAAGCTTCAAAGCCTTATACGCGCGGGCAATCTTCGTGCAATTTCCCGATAAGTAAAAAAAGGGCCGTCCTGCCCGCTTTTTATCGCCAACGGCAGGACGGCCAGTCGTTTACTCTTCCGCCAACTCCGGCAGACCCGCGTCCACCAGCAGTTCCCTGACCTGATCCTTGAGCTTGGCCGGAACGTCCTTAAACGCCGTCTTGCCCAGAATCACGCGCTGCGCAAAAAACATCGCCATCATTGTTTCACCCTCCTTTCCCAAAATCTTCAGCATCGCCCAGACGGTAAGATCACGCATACACGATACCCGCCATCTCGGCCACGCAGTCTTCCAGAAAATCGTTTCGGTCGCTGAGCGCCTGAATCTGCGCCTTGAACAGCGTGCGCTCCTTCTCTTCCTCGGTCGGTTCAGGCGTTGGCCGTGCGGCGTAGTCCGCGTCCATCTCGGCCTGTGTCCGCTGCACGACCAGCCCGTCCACGAGCTTGTAGCGGTACACGCCTCGCTCGTCGGCGAGCGTGTGCGTCAGGTAGTTGTTCTGCGCGTGCCGGTATCGGTCGCCCTCGCCCTCGTCAATCTGCGTCCAGCCGTCGCCGCTCACAAACGCGTCGCTGTTGATCGCCGTCACGCGCCCCGCGTCGTCGGTCTGCACCAGCACTTTGCAGGTCTCTGTGTCCATATCGTTTTCCCCCCTTACAGGTCGGCAGAGAGATCGATCTCCCCCTGCGGCGTAATCACGCCCGTGCAGACGCTCGTGATGGAAACGGGGAACTTGACGATGACGCGTTCCGTTCCGGCTCTGTGCAGCGTGCCGGTTTCCGCCGACGTGTCCTGCACGCTGCCCAGCGTGTAGTAAAACTTCCCGCTGACCGTCACCGTCGGCGCAACCCGCATCGCCTGAGCCAGCGGGATGAACGCGTAAGCCATGCCGCCCGTGGCGTACCCGGCGAACGTCTGCGCGTCGGCCTTGATTTGGCGGTAATACCGCAGACACTCGGCCATCTCCTCCGCGTATCCCTTCGGCTCGTACGGCGGCAGGGTTTCCGCCGTGTATTCGCCCTCGTAGAGCGCCGCCCAGCGGACGACCGCCGCCGTGCCGGTGCTGCCCGTGTCCGGCGAAATGTACAGGTTCACCGCTTCGTCGCCGGTCAGGCCTTCTGGTTTCGCCAGCTTGAGAATCAGCGTGCGTTCCGCCGCTTCTCCTTTGAAGTAAGCCGTTCCAAAATTCACGGTGCCGCTGCCGATGTACGCATACAACCGGCACTCCACCGGGAAAACGCCGCACACCGCAAGCGTCATCATGTCGGCAAACCGTTTCGCCTCGATTCGCTGCCTGATGCCCGCGACCCAGTTTGTCTTGTCCGATACGATTTTTAGTCCGTTTGCATCAGCGGATACCGTCGCGCCGTCTGTCCTGACCCAGCGGTCCACGGCATATGCAGCCGCGCCGTGCAGCCCGCCAATGCCAGCTTGCGCAATCGGATGGGTGAAATCGCTGTTGTCCAGCAGATTGCGCGGCGTAGCCTGCGCGCCGATCGCCGATCTGATTTTGCGCCACAGGTACGACAGTCCGCTTCCGTCCAGATAGCCCATGCGCGCCCTCCGTTTTACTGCGCCTGTGCAATCAGCGCGTCGATGTCGTCGGTCGTCAGCGTCTCGATGTCCGCCTGCGTGTCGCCGATGTGCTCAAGCTTGCCGCTCACAAGCATGTACTCGTCATAGGCGTTGTCGCCGTTGGCCGTTTTCTTGGCGACCATGTAAATGACGTTATCGGCAGCCGCGCTGGCGGCGGGCAGGCTCTCCACGATCTGCTTCTTGATGTGCCCCGCATCCGCAATCTGCTTGGTGACGTCTTCCTTCGTCGCATACGTGCTCGCCTCGCCGAAAGCGTCCAGCTTCTTCTTGTCGGCGGTGCTCAGCAGGCCCGCCGTGCTCTGCGTCGCGTCCTTGTAGGTCGTGTTCGTCGGGGTGCCCCACGTGCCGTCGCCGCGCAGATATTTCGCCTGAGCGCCCGCCGCCGGAGCCGGAACGAGGCCGCTCTTGCCCGCCGCGCTGGCCGTCGCAGCGCCCATGTTTTCATAGGTCGTGTCCGTGTCCTTGTAATACGGAACGCCGCCGATAATGGGAACAGGGGTGTAGCCCTTCGCGTCGCTCACGTCGCTGGTCGTCTTTACGCCGCCCAGCGCGCTTCCTGCGGTCGGCAGGGTGTAGTTGTTCGCGCCTGCCGCGATGCCGTCCAGCTTGTTTTTGTCGTCGTTGGTGAAGTCGTTGGTCGAAAGACCTTTGCCGTTCACCTTATCGACCTTCGTGTCGTCGTGCGGGTGAACGTGATCGCCGCGCGCAAAAGCGGCTTCCTTGCCCGCGCTGGCCGTGCCGTTCGCTTTCGGCACGGTGTTGCTCGCCGCCGCGCCTTCCGGCACGTCGGAAAGGGTGATGAACTTGCTGTCGTTTTCCAGTTCGGAAACCTTCTTGGGCAGCGCGCCGGTAACATAAGTCTTGATCTTGCCCCACAGGTACAGCAGGCCTTCGTTGTTCAAAAATTTGCTCATGATGTTGTTCCTCCATATCGTCGTTCGTTTTTTGATTCAGGGGCTTACCCGTCGTTTCTCCCGCCCGGCGGCCATACCAGAATCAGGGCGTTTCGCCACAAATCCGCAGCCATTTGCTTTTCCTCCCTTACGTTGTGGAAATGGCTTTGTCGATGTCCGCTTCCGTCATGGGCGACAGATTTTCTCCACCACCCGTGTCGCCTTTGGGAATGGTAAAGACAAGCACCGGCTCTTCCGGCGTTCCGCTCTGCTCGACTTTGGCTTCCGTTCCCGCGTCGCCCGTAACCGCCTTGACCTGGATTTTCGGCGTTTTGCCGTTTTGAACAGAAACGCGTTTCGTTCCGTTTTTGTCCGTAATTTCAAGCGTCACGCCGTCCTCTGTCGTCTGCGCGTCAATCGTCGGGCTGAACCCGTCCGCGCCCGCCGTGCCCCCCTCCGCATTGAGAATGCCTTCCTCCATGCGGTTGAGCTGTTCGGCGGTTAAAATATCGCCGTCTCTGAAATTCTGTTTGCTGTATGCCATATGCTCACCCCAATTTTACTTGTCCGATCACGGCCTGCCCCAATATGGCCGTCTGCGTCTCTTCCCCGTCGTTGCCCGCCATCGCAATGGCCAGTTCGATTTCTTCCCGCGTCAGCGCGCTCGACTGCGCCGCGCCGGCCCGCACAAGGCCAATCAGCACGTCTACCGCGATTGCGTAATGCAGCAGCGCTTCTTCTGCGCGGTTCAGGTTTTCCGCCGAAATCGGCGTTCCTTCCTGTGTGACTTCGCCGGGCGCGTCGGTCAGCGTCTGGCTTCCGTCTGCGTTGGGCGTCAGCACATAGGTGCGCGGGCGTTCTACGCGCCTGTCCTTCCAGTGAATCCGCCTGTATGCCAATACGGTTTCCTCCCTTCTTAAACTTCGTCTATGGCAAACATAAACCGGTAGGGCAGGCCGTCTTTGGCGTCCTCTCGCGTGATGTTTTCCTTCTTGCTTGCCCATAACGTGTCGCGCTTGTCAAAGAGCTGCACCTCCGTCACCGCCGCGCTGCCTACCGTAGCGTAGTCGATAATGAAGGTCACATAAACCCGCCCGTCCGTCATGGTGCCGCGCGTTTCAATTTCCGCTCTGGTGTATGCGCCGCCGGAACGGTACTGTGCGTAGGCAATGCTTGTCAGCAGGTAAGCGCGCATGCTTGCCATCGCCGCGTTTGTCATCATGCCCGTTTCCTCCCTCCGTTACAGTGTCGTGCCGCACAGCAGTTCGCCCGCGCGCGGATAGCGGAATGCGGCCATCGCCCCGCCTTCCGCATGAATGGTGATTCTCGTGTGGTTGGTAAACGCCAGATCGTCCAGCACGCTGCGCACATTCTGGCTCTGCCTGATCGCCATGCGCGTCCATCGCTCGTTGCGCGCGTTCCATTCGCCCGATACCGTCACCCGGAAATGGAATGCGCGTCCGCCGTAAAGCCAGTTTTCCTCCAGCTCGACCCGCTCGAAGAAACCGCGCAGATAGTTGTAAATCGCCTGCGGCGTGCCGTTCATCGCGGCAAACGGTGTCGATTGCCGAATCCATTCCCGTTTGACGTCCACGCTCGCGCTGTAATCATACAGGCAGCCCAGTTCCCACGCCATTTCATCCAGCCGCCATTCCGGCATGGCGTTCACGTCCTGCACACAGGCCACGCCCGCATCTACCGTTTCCTGCATGAGGGTCATGCCGCGTAATAGCGCGCAGGCCAGCGCATAGCCGTTCTTGTCATTCAGCAGAAAGCGCGGGAAAAAATCGCTCAGTTCGCTCATTCGTCTACCACCTCAAGCTTGACCTCGCCCGTGCATCGCGTGTCCGCGTCCACCTGCGTATAGGCGATTGCCCCGCCGTCAAATGCGCTCTCTTCTTTCCATGTCACGCGCAGCGCGCCCGCCTGATAGAGCATCGCCATCAGCTTGTCCGGGTTAAACGCCCGCCCGATGGTGTTGTTCTGCCAGTCGAGATAAGCCTGCGCCGCGCTCAGAAGCGCTTCTTTGATGTTCTGCCCGTTTTCCTGTACGCACAGCGCCGAAAGCGCGTATGCCTTTTCCTTTGCGGCCGCTACCGTCACATGATCGGTCAGCGGGCGCACGTTTTGCGCGCTCAGGGCGTTGTAAACGCCCTCCACAATCGCCTGTGCGCCGCTCTCGTGTGCCAGAATCAGGTAAACGCCCACCTCGCCCGCACCCAGATTGAGCGCCCGCGCATCGATGATTTCGCTGCTCACGTTCTTGGCGACGCTTTCATACTGACTCTGCGGACCTGTCGTCGTGCTGGCCAGTCCGTAGGTGCGGATTCTCTCGCGGTAAGCGTCGTCGCTCTCCTTGGCCTGTCCGCCTGTCGCTTCCTCTGTCGTCACAATGGCCACAGCCGCGATGTTCGGCGTGACAAACTGCATCTGCGTTCCCTTCGGCAGTCCGTTTCCAATCGCGCCCGTTTCCTTGCAGGTGATGCCCGCCTCCACCTCCTGCTCGTATCCCGTCTTCTCCACGTCTTCATCCAGCAGATAAATCCGCTCGCCGTCCGCCGTCAGCGCCGTGCCAGCCGCAATCGTTCGTGTGATGCCGTCCGCTTTGAAGGTGATCTTCACCCGTCCTCTGGCCGAGCTGGCGGCAAGCCTCACGCAGTTTCGCTTTTCGCCGTAGATATCCAGATAGTCGCCGACAGCGTATCGCAGCGTGTCCATTCTCAGTGCCGCGTCCACGCCCGCAAAAACCTGCACAATCATGGCCTGCACGCCGCGCAGCAGCATTTCCTTTTCGTCTCCGGGGTAGAGAATGTCGCCGCCCGCCTGAATATAGGCCAGATTCATCTCCTGAAAGATTTCCTCCGGGTCGTAGGTCAGATAGTGAATTTCCGTGTTGTCCATGTCTCATCCCCCCTTCATTCCGCAATGCCGACTTCGATGACGACTTCAAGACGCGTACTGCCGTCCGTCTGCCGCGTGGCTTTGGCCGAAACCACTTCCACATCCGGTTCCCACATCATCACGCGGTCAAGTTCGGGCAGAAGTGCCTCGTCAAATTCCTTCTGCGGCAGGTCAAAAAGTCCGTGGTTAAATCCCCTGTATCGGTCGTATGGAATTTCGCCCATGCGGCACAGCAGCAGATTTTTCGCGTTCTGCACCGTGCGGCGCACAAGGCCGTTTCCGTTGGTCAGCGAAAAATCCACGCTGTATGGGTCGTTGGTGATTTTGTATTGCGCCATATGCTCACCTGTCTTCTACAATCAATCCCTTACCCAGCGTGCTGCTCAGTTTTCTTCTGCTCGCCGCTTTTGCATTGTTTGTCATCCGCTTGATGTCGGCGCTTGCCGAACTGAACGTATTTTTCGTTTTGCTCAGCGTCAGACCGGCTGTCTTCAGGGAAAGTTCAAAATACTCCGGGTGAGACGACGCCAGCGTTTTGCGCATTGTGTCAGTCGCTACGCTCTTCTTTTTTCCGCTGCCGCTCCGCCCAAGCTCTTCGTCCGTGGCTTCATAACCCGTGCTGGACCCGCTTTCAACCTTGTGTCCCTCGCCGCTCTCTCCGTCGAACTTGCTGCTCTGCTTCATGGTCAGCTTGACTTTGCAGCCGACCCATACGCCGCCCGCGCCGATTTGCGTTTCCGATACGCTTGCCTCGGTCAGCATCAGCTGACAGGTCATCAGTTTCGTGCCGCCGATGTAGAAATAGTCCTGTTTGCCCTGCCGCGCCTCGTCAATGAAGGTCATCGCTTCCGTGCGCACGTCAACGCCAAGAAGCCCGGAAAGCGGCAGGGCGAAGGAAACCTCTGCCGCCTTGCCCGCCTGACGGGCGACATAGCGCTGCTTGTCCGCCTCCATGTCGTCGGTTTCAATGCCCGCTTTGACCGTCAGCGTATTCAGGCTGCGCACAATCTGGGGCGTCACTTCAAAGACGTGCCCGCCCCATCTGGCAATCTCGCCCATCCGCTCACTCCTTCCACGGCGCGTCCGTCAACCCGCTTTCGCTGCTTTGCGCCAAAACAACCGGAATGGCGATTTCTTCCCCGCCTTCAAAGCGCGCCGTCCGCGCCCATTTCGGGTTGGCGTCCATCAGGTCGCAGGCGTATTTTTCGTTTCCGTAAACCGCCAGCGCGATCATGTCAAACGTTTCCCCCGCGCTGGCGGTCCAGACAAAGCCGCTCATCTGTGCCATCCGCATTTCCCCCTTATCCGTAAACCGCAATGTCCTCGCGCAGCTGTCTCGCCGTCCACCAGCGGTCAAGGCGTTCCTTGTCTTCTGCAAGCTTCTGCTCCACGCCCGTTGCGTCGTTTGCAATGATGGTCGGGCTGTATACAATCTGCGTGGGCGCGTGTCCCGCGTCCGCGTTCAGTCCGCCGCTCATGGCCAGCAGTTCCGGCCACGAAAAGCCGCTCGCCTGCCGCGCCGCGTCCAGCAGCGACGCTGTGCGCGCGCTGTGCTCTTCGGGGATTGCCCACTCCGGCCCCGCCTCGCCGAAGATGCTCGCTTCGTCCGCACGTCCGCCTTCGGCATATTTGGAAAAGGTGTTGCCCGACCCTTTTCCTCCGCCCGCAACGCCGCCCACCTTCGCGATGAGAATCCGCTGCGTAATCGGCGTTCTGAATGTGTCGGCAAGCCCCTGCTTGAGCGCCGCGCCCGCACCGCCATCCGTCACGTCAATGTCCTGCGTGACGGCTTCGCCGAAAACCGGTTCAATTTCGCCTTTCGCCTGATCGGCGGCTTCCTTCGCGCCTTTGATGGTGACCGTCGCGGTGATGACCGGCTCGCCTGCCGCCGCTTCTACGCTGCCCGGCTCGACGATTGGCTCAACCGTTGCGGGCAGGGTCTGCTCAGCCGTCGCTTCGCCGGGGGCTGCTTCCACGACAGGCTCAACCGTCGCGGGGATGGTCTGCTCGCCCGCCGCCGCTTCCACGCTGCCCGGCTCAACGACCGGGTCAACCTTCGCCGAAATGCGGTATTGTTCAGCGTTTTCGCCGCTTCCCAGTACCCACGCAGCCGAGCGCTGCAACCCTGCGCCGCCGAGCATCTGTCCGATTGCCTCAAGGTCGTAGTTCCGGCCAATCCAGTCAAACGCGCTGCTCAATTTGGCCTGGTCCAGCGCCTCCAAAGCGCTTCTCTGGTTAAACAGGTCGTCCGAATCTGCGCCCGCGTTGAGGCTGCTCAGATAATCTTGAAGCGCGGGAGAAGATGCAATCGACTGCCGCGCCTTTTCTAGCGAATACTCGCCGATGGTACTGCCGATGAAGTCCTCAAACGCCTGCCGGTATTCGTCAAGGTGCAGGTCGCTTCGTCCCGGCGTCGTAAGCGCTGTGGATTTCACGCCCGACGGATTGAAAATGTTGCCGAAAAAATCATCCTCATCCACGAGGCTGGTTTGCGCGCCGTTGTTGTTGATGTAGTCCATGGCGTACGGCCTGCGGAAATAAGCCGCCGTCTGGCTGTCGCCCATGCTCTCGTAATAGGCCGCTTTGTCCAGCACGCCCTGATAGCCGCCGTAACTGGCTACCTCGTGGGCGAGCACCTGCGCCAGCTGGCTTCTTTCACTGTTCTTGCTTCCGCCTTCACCCGCGAAGTAGTTTTTTCCGGCCGTTTCGCCCAAAACCTGCGTCGCCTCTTCGGCTGTAAACTCGCCGGAAAGCACGCGGTCGGCCAGCTCGCCCAATGTGCCATAGGTGTCGGAAAGCCCACTTTCCCGCAGCACGCTGTCCCACAGATTGTTCAGCAGCCCGTCGTAATCCGCGCTGTATTGCGCCCTGTCCTTTTCGTATTGCTGCGTGATCGCGGCCAGTCCGTCGTCCATCTGCTTCTGGGTCATCGTGCCGTTTTCGACCGAACGCCGCATCGCGCTTTCCGACGTAAAATAATGGGTCTCGTACTGGTCTTCCAGCCAGTTGAGATTTTCGTCCCGGCTGCTCTGAATCTGGCCGGCATAGTCGTACACTTCGTCAAGACCCGCCGTCTGCGCTCTGCGGAGCAGCTTCTGCATCTCGGCGTATCGGGCGTCCTCTTCGGCCAGCCTCTGCGCCTCCAGCATCGCGTCGTTCATTTCCTTGACGATGCTCTTGATGTTTGCAAGCTCTTCCGGCGTCAGATGGCCGTCCGCAAACGCGGCGGTCAGTGCCTCGCGCAGTTTTTCGCCCAGCGCCTGCGCGTTGGCCGTCGCGCCCTCGTAGCTCTCGTTCAGCGAGGCGATGATGTTGGCGTAGTTGGGGTCGTTTTCTGCAACGCCTTCGCCTCCGAACAGCACTTCAAGGTAGCTCATCGTGGACGCCGTCGAGTGGGTGATGCCGCTGAGCACAGCCTGCACCATGTCGTCGCCCAACCCCATCAATTTGGTCATGTCCTGCTCGGTCAGCTCCGCGCCCGTGAGCATTTTGGTCATCAGGTTTGAGGAAAACGTGCTGCTGGCCTCGGTGTAATCCTCCATGCTCTTCTCAAGCGCCGTGTTGTAGGCGTTTACGCTCTCATAAGCGCTGCTAAAGCTGTCCCCGATTGTCTGCACGGCGGCGCTCAGCTCGTCCTCGTCGAGGTCCATGTTGCCGAACTTCTCTTCAAGGTTCGACTTTTCAATTTCGCTTACCGCCGCCGCAATGGCGGGAATGGCAATCGCGGCGGCGGCCAGCGCGCCGCCCGGCGTCGCCAGCGCGCCGATGAGCTTAAATGCCGAACCCGCAATCAGCAGCCCCGGCCCCGCCAGCGCAATGGCCTCCGCGCCGCTGACCAGCGCGTTGAAACTCGTCTCGTCCATCCCGTTGATGGTGTCGAAGATATCACCGGCCCATCCCGCCAGCGACGTAACCGTCGGGGACATGGTTTCGCCCACGCGGCGCTGGGTTTCTTCGGCCTTGCTCGCCAAAATTTCCAGCGCGCCCGTCAGGCCGCTCATCACCACGTCGCTCTTTTCCTTCGCGTAGCCGTCGCTGTCGCCCCAGATGGCCTGATAAATCGAGTAAATGCTTCCGTCTTTAACGGCGTTCAGAAACGCTTTGGCGTAAGACAGCGTGCGCGTGGGGAAAATCGCCGCCAGCAGCGCGTTTTGTTCCTGCTCGCTGGGAAGCTGTTCAAGCGCAAGGTTCAGATCGGTAAAAATATCGATAAACCCGCGCAGGTTGCCGCGCTCGTCGTAGGGGGAAAAGCCCATATCCTGAAGCCGTTTATAGGCCGCCGCGCTGCTCTCGTCCACATCCGCGAAGATTTCGTCTAGCTCTTCCTCCGTCAGCCCCAGCTCGTCCATGGCTTCGGCGGCTTTCTGCGTCGGCGCAACAAGACGCATCATCGTGTTGCGCACGCCCGTGCCCGCCGTCTCGCCGACGGTGCCGACGTTGGCCAGAACGGCCAGCATGGTGAACAGCTCTTCGTTGTTTTTCGCAAACTGCGCCGAAGAACCCAGCCGCAGGAAGGCGCTGCCCAATTCGGGAATATCCGTCGCCACCAGATCGGCGGCGCGCGCCCATTCGTCGATGAACCGCTCGCTCTGATTAAACGACGTGCCTGTGCTCGCCATCATTTTGGAGAGCATGTCCACGCTGTCGGTCAGCTCCATGCCGCCCGCCTGCGCAATGAGCATCGAAGCGGGGAGGCCGGAGATGATCTTGTCGTAGTCCCATCCGGCATGCGCCGCCGTCGCCATCGCGCTGGCTACGTCGTTGGTGTGGAAAATCGTAGTCGATGCCCACGCCTGCGCGTGCTCTTCAAGGCTGCTCATGGCCTTGTTCAGCTCGCCGCTGGAACTGTATTGCCTGGCCAACACGCTGCGCGTTTCCAAAATGCCGTCTTCGTAATTTTTGTAAACGTTCAGGCTTTCTTCGCCGTATTGCGCAAGCTGCGAGCTGACGCCGTTGACCTTGTTGCCCAGCTGTGTCAGTTCGCTTCCGATGATGCCGAAGCTGTTGTCCACCCGGCCGCTCAGAACGACGATGGTTTTAAGCGTCTGCTGCCCGCCCGCCATGGTTTCTCCCTCCTTTTCCGTCAGTCAAACGCCGCCAGAATCGCGCCTTTTCCGTCGTCAAAATAGAAAAAATAAACGTTCTCGCCCACGTCGTAAGCCGCGCCGAAAAGCGCGGGAATCGGCGCTGTGACATAACTGCCCGCAAAGGGGCAGACGCGGTAGCCGCTTTCAAGCTTTTGAACGATCTGACCGCGCTCGATGGTCGTCCGCGTTTCGCTGATTGCTTCCATGGTCTTCTCCTGTCAAAACTTATCGAATGGTGGTCACGCATCTGCGAAGCGTCGCGCAGCTCTTCCCCCGCATCAGGTCGTGCGTCGCCGCGTCCACAATCCACGCGCCGCCCATGTCCGTATCGCTCTCCACGTCAATACGGGCCATCGCGTAAAACGCGGCGTCAAACGCCGTGCGAACCTCAAGGCTCTCCGCCTGCCTGTTCAGGTAAAGCAGCATGCCGCGCGCCCAGCGTCCGCCCGTCGCCGCGTCCGTCGCGGGCAGGCTTAACGTTTCGTCCGCGCCTTCCGCCGCCGCTTCGTCCATCGCGGTGCATGTGCAATAAGGCGTCCGAATGGTCAGGCTGGATTTTTTTACGTTCAGCCTTTTCGTGTGCGTCACGTTTCTGTCGCCTGCCGTCAGGCGCAGCGTCCGCGCCGCCGCTTTTTGCTGTATGCTCTCCATGCCGATGGCGGCAAACCGGCCGCCGACCGTTTTAAACGCCGCGCCTTCGTAGGAAAGCAGCCGCGCCATAAACGCAGGCGCGCTTTGCGCAAGCCGTCTGATGTGCGGATAGACAACGCCCCCGTCCATCCCGTAAACCGCGCTTTTCATGCCGCATTCCGCCGCGTTCAGGGCAAGCAGGTCCGCAAGGCTTGTCTGCTCGTAAACCGCGCTCGCCCGGCGCGCCGCGCCGCTTTTCATGCTCGTAGCAATCAGGCGCATGCGCTCTCCGTCCTTTTGCATCGTGTTGAGATACATTTTCCCCGTGCGGTATCTCCCCTGCACGGCTTCCATTTCGTCGTCTCTCTGCGGCGCCCAGCGGTACCAGTCCCGTATATTGGCCGTCTCGATTTCCAGCATGTCGCCGCTTGAGCCGAATCCCTCCCGGCATATGCACGCCGTCAGTCCGGCCCGGCTGGTGATGTCCGTTCCGTTGTAAAAAAGCTGCATGCCGTCCCTTCTTTTTCTCTTTTTTCAAAAAAAGCGGGCAAAGCCCGCCTGCCGAGCCGAAACGCGCCGTGCCCCCGGCGCGTTCATCCCTTCGACCGCATTTCTTTGAGCACCTGAGCAATCGCCTCCGCAAAGTCGTAAAACCTTGCCAGCGTCATGCCCATGAAGGTGTCTACGGGCGTGCGCGTCGCCAGCGAAGCGTCCACAATCCGCTTTAGGAATTGCGTTTTACCTCCGGTGTCGAAGTGGTCAGAAAAACCATGGCCTGCTCCACGGCGGTCTGGGCGTCTTCCACGCCCAGACGTTCGCGAATGTCCGTCGCGTCCACACCCTCGTTGGCCTTGCCCGCCGCCGCGGCGAACAGGCAGAGCGCCTGCTTGCGCGTGATTTTGTAAATGTTGCCCGCGCGCGGGTCCATATCCATGGCGTCCGCATATTCCCAGCCCGTCAGCTTGCCAAAGTCGTAGGCCAGCTCGGTCACGTCGCGTCCGCCCGCGCGCAGGGGCGTTTTCAGTGTGATTATGCCGCTTTTCGCGTCCTCGTGCATTTGGGCGCGCAGCTGCTGCACCTTGTCGTCTGCCATCTTTTTGTCCTTTCTTGAAAAAAGAGGTCAAATGCGCGAACGTTTGCGCATTTGACTTCGGGGTTGTCAGTTCAGCATGCTTTCCACCACGTCGGTGTAGTCCACGCCGTTAAAGCGCATGATGCCGCTTGCCGCGTCCACAATAGTGATGATTTCTCCGTCCTGCTCTTCCTCGTAGCGGATGATGGAATACTTTTCCGTGCTCCCGTAGGGGTTGCCCGTCTCAATCGTGCCCTTGTCCGTGGACTTGTGCACGCAGGTTGCGCGCACTTTCAGGCTCTCATGCTCGATTTCAACGCCCGCCACGTTGTAGCGCTGGCGAACGACGCGCATCTCAATGTTGTGCTTGCCCGGCGTAGCCAGATATCGGCAGTTCACGCCGTTGTTGTGCGCAATGGAAAGCTCCATCGCGTTGAGGTGCGTCGTGTTGGGCATGTCCACGTCCATAGCCATGCCGCTGGCGGAAATGGTCGTCGTCGGGTGTTCCACCGTCGGCAGCGTGATGCTCGTCACGTCCTCGCATACGCTTCCGCCGTCCAGCACCCGATGGCCTTCGACGTTGTTGTATACTCTCTTGGGCATTGTCTTTCAGCTCCTTTTCTGTACATGAAAAAAAGCCCCGTAAAGGGGCTTGCGTCAGTTGAAATAGGTGATGAACCCTTCGTCCGTCCAGTTCACCAGCGCGGTCAGGCTCTTGGCCAGCGGCGTGGTCGTCACCTCAAAGGCAAACGTCCAGTCGCCGCGCATCATGTCGCTGTTGCGGTCCTCCGTCGCCGAAAGCGTCACCGTGCCGTAAGTCAGCGCGCCGATCTTCACCAGCGCGTCAAGCCGCGCCTTTTCCTCCGCGACAATGGATTCGATGTCGTTTTTCGTCATCGGCTGATCGACGTTGCGCGTGCGGCGCTGCTGAAAGTCGTTGCTGATGTAGTAGAGCATCATGCGGTTGGTCTCGCTGATGTTCACGTCGTCTTCTTCGCTCTGGTCGTAGTCGGCGCTGTGGCTGCCCCAGATCGCCCAGCGTCCGCCTGTAAACGCGGCGGAAGCGATGCCGTTCTTGCACAGCGCTTCGTTGATCATCCTGTCGTCATAGACGCGGCCTTTCGCGCTTTCGCCCAGATACAGGTTCGCAATGATCGGGCAGGCGGTGTTGCTGGCCGTCTTGTAGGGAATGCCGTCGTTTTCGATGAGCAGCTTTTGCAGGTTTGCCGCCGCCAGCGTGGACAGGTGATAGGTCTTGCCGTCCGTGCCGCGCGCCAGCGGGAAATAGACGGTTTCGTTGACGCAGGCGTATCCGTTCTTCTTCTTCCACGCCGACGCGCCCTCCAGCGTGACGGCCTCGCCCCCGTCATCCACAATGGGAATGTCGCAGAGCATGTACACGTCCCAGTGCCCGTTGACCTTGCTGCCCGCTTTCTGCATGGCCGCGTGAACTTCCGGCATGCAGGAAAAACCCGGCGCAAGCAGAAAAGAAGGAATCATGCCCGTCTCCTGATAGACGTTGGCGACGGCGTAAACGCCCGTGTTGAGGCCCATGCCGTCCGTAGCACCGACAACGTCCTCTTCCGTCACCTTGCTGGGGTCCACAAGATCGTATGTGATTTCCAGTTCGTCCGTGCCCAGCGCGCCCTTGTCCGTTTCGGTGAGGGTCACGGTCTTTTTCTTCTGGTCGTAAGCCGCGACATAATCCTTGCCCGCCGTCTTGCCCGCAACCTTGACGGAGGCGAGCACCGCGTCCTCCATGTCGGTCAACACGACGCGCCCGTTCTCCGCTTTCAGGCTCCTGGTGCCGCCCTGCGCCGCCTTGTGGCGCTCCGGGTCAAGCACGTTAATCAGCACCAGCGGGCCGACGCCGCCCAGCTCAAAATGCGCGTGCATTGCCTCGCAGAGCGTGTACTTGCCCCAGTCCTCCGAATAGCCCAGCGCCTTGCGCGCCTGCGCGATATCCGTAACCAGAATCGGCTTGTTCACATTGTCCGCGCCGCCCGCAATCGTCTGCACCGGCGCTGTGCCGATGTAGACAATCGCGTTCGGGCTTTTGGCGGCGACCTTCGTTCCGGCTGTGGAAATCACGCCGTATGCGCCGTGCAGATAATCTGCCATGTCTCATATCCTCCTTGATTCATTTCAAAAATTCGTCCAGTTCCGAGTTTCGCCCGTCGTCCGCATAACAGCCAAAAACCACGTTCATCACCCCGTAGTACAGCGGGCGCTTGTCCACAATAAAGTTCTGGTCGGTGTAAGGGCCGTAGTTGCATTCGGCCTCGTGCAGAAACAGGTCTGTGCCCGGAATCAGCTGCCGCGCCAGCAGCAGTTCCTTGCAGTCGTCCATCCAGCCGAAAATCGTTTTGACGCCCTGCTGCGTCCCTTCGCGCAAAAGCGTCATGTCAAGCCCTTTTTCGCTCTGTTCGCTTTCCGCAAACCCCGGCAGACGGATGCCCGGCTCGTAAACGCAGAAAAGCAGCTGCACCGCAAGCGTCTGTCCCAGTTCCTGCGGCCTGTGTACGCCGCTGTATCGGTCAAACCGCTTTTCCTCCACCTCTTTGAGCTTGCCCACGTTGGGCAGAATCAGAATGCTGGGGGCCAGCGTCAGCGCCTCCGTAATCAAGCCGCTTTCGTCCGGCATCGCCGGGTAATAGGCGATATAGCATCTGGGTTCCTGTTTCGTCATGCTCGTGATGGTGTAATCCGCGCCCGGCGTTTTCATTTCGCGCCCGGCGCACAGGTGCTTGTGCAGAAAGCTTTTCAGCGCTTCCAGCCGATCGTAGGTTCTCATGCCCGCACCGCCTTCGGGTCGCGGCTGATGAGCAAAATCGTCATCATCCCCATATCCTCCTGTACCTGCAAAATGGTCATCGGCTTTTTGTCAAAAAGCACCTGTTCGTTGGGCACGGCGCGCCCCGGAAACCCTTTGCGCGGCACATATACCACCGTTTCGGTCGTGTTATTGTCCCAGCTCAGGTCAACGACGTTGTTGTTTTTGCGCTTGAGCGCCACTTCGTCGTCCGTCACGCAGATAAAGGGCTTTCCGTTCCACGTGTGCGTTTCGGCAAAGTGATTCATATTCATGTACACCCGCGTCAGGTCGTCGGCAATCCGGTCCTTCAGCGCCATCTCAGGCTTCTCCCTTAGCCGCTTTGGCGGCGCTCTTGCGGGTGTGTCCGGTCACGGGCACGGCCTTCCCCTGTTCGATCAGGCGCATGCCGTAGCTTTTGTTGACCGTGATCGTCTCTCCGGTTTGGGTCAGCTTCACGTCCATTTAGCTTTTCCTCCTTCCTTTGGCGGGGCGTTTCACGATGGCGGCGCTCACGTCGATGTCCGGCGTGACGTTCGTCTGCCGCTCTTGCGTCTCGTCCTCTTCCGTTTCTTCGGCCTCTTCCGGCGCTTCCTCTGCCGCAGTTTCTTCGCCGTCTTCGACCGTCTCTTCAAGTGCGCCGCGGCGAATCATGCTCAGCGCCGTCTCTCTGTCTTCAAGATTCAGCATTTCGCCGGGGGTGTATCGCGCTTGCCCCACGCGCACATAATGTCTGGCGATGTAACGCATCCGTTTCTTCCCCCTTTGTCCGCTTAAAGCACGTGCCCCACAACCCATGCGTCCACGTTGAACGGAACGGCGGTCGGGCGGCTGGTCAGGCGGTTCTTCACCGCATTGCTCTCAACGCTGCCGTAGCGCAGCGGCACTTCCTTTTTGATGTAGGTCTTGTGCCTGGCGTTCGGGCCGGGTTCTTCCACCTGCGTCACCGGGCCGTGCGGCATCTTGAGCAGGCCGCTGCCGCCGATGATGAGGGTGCCGCTGGGCATGCAGGGTTTCATCTTGCCGTCGTCGTCGATGAACTTGCCGGAAAAGCTGTACATCTCCACGCCGTCCGCGTTGTAGCCGAGGAAGCGCACGCCCTCGCCCTTGTAGCGCGCGTTGATCTCGCCCAGCTTTGCGCTGAGCATGTCAAACTGCTTCATGTATTTGCTGTTTTCCAGCATCGCGTTCGCCACGTCCGGGGCCATGACGATCTTTTCCGGCGCGCCCAGGCCTTCAAAAACCATGTCGGTCATTTCCTGCATGTCCGCTTCGATCTTTGCGCCTGCATTGTCCCATGTGGTGTCCGGGGTGAAATTCTGCGTAAAGCCGTAATCCGCCAGCATCGTGGGCTTGAGGCCGCGCCCCTCGTTCGTGTAGACGAACATCGAAAGCTTGCCCGTCAGCAGCACCTGACGCGCCATGTGTTCGCGGCGGCGCTGAATGGCCTTGCGCATGTCGGCAAGATCCTGCGCCAACATCTTTTTCTCGCGCTGTTCCGGGGTCATCGCGCCCAGAATCTTCTCGCCAAACGCGCGGCCCGTGATGTCCGGGTCGGTAATGATGCGCTCCGGCGCAACCGTGCAGAAGCCGATTTCGCGGGTCTCGTAGCCCGTGCGGCCCATCAGCACGCCGCCCGTCATCTCATGCACCACCGGGGCCATCTGCAATTTGCCCTTGCGGTAGTCGTAAATCGCTTTCTCGTCTTCCACCGCGCCCATGTCGCTGACAAACATGTCGTACAGAAAGCTGTATCCCGGCTCCATCAGGTCAATGGCGGCCAGCTGTGCGCGGGTCGAATAAATGTCCATGCTCTTTTGTCCTCCTCATGCTCAGGATTTTTCGTTGTTGAAGGTCTGTGTGTCGCTCTCCATCTGGTCAAACACAAGACCCTGCTTGCGCAGAATCAGCTTGTGCGCCGCTGTGAGCGCCGCGCCCGCCTTGAGCGTTACGCGGCCTGCAATCAGGCGCGCCGCGCGATAGGCGCGCGCCTCGGCGGCCAGCTTCGCATCCGCGTCGGTGTCCACCGTCTCGTCGAGCACGCAGAGCGTCGCCGTTTCCGTCACGTCCGCGCTCTCCGCCGGGGCATACATGCCAGTCTCCTTGCGCGTCATGACCGTGCCGCGCGCAACCGTGCCGTTGCCCGGTTCGCAGGGAATGCCGATGGCGTCCGCCCCTTCTGGGTCCGCCAGCAGGTACGTCGGATTGCTTTTTCCAATGGTTTCATAAAGATTCATGCCGGTCGCTCCTTTCGCTCAGTACATGCCCGTGCCGCCGCCCGCTCTCTTCGCGTAGGCGGCCATTTCTTTGGCGTAAGCGGCCATTTCGGCCTGTTCTTTTTCGTGCCCGTCGCCCGCTCCGCCCAAAACGCCGGCGCTCTGGCTGACCTCCCCCTTGCGGCTTTGCATGAACTGCGCGCCCTTCTCTCTCTGGGCTTTCACCACCGCCTTGTGAAAGTCCATGGCGCTCATGCCGCTTTTCTTGGCTTCCGCCGCCATCTGCTCGTAGCCCGGCGTCGTCAGGTCGTCGATGTCCTGCATCCGCTCCCGCTCCGCCTGCATCGCCGTCTCGCGGATGGAAGCCATCAGCTGCGGGTTCTCGCTTGCCAGCTGCGCTGCCGTCAAATCTTTGATCTCCATGTTGTGTTCCTCCTTGCTCCTATTGAGTTGTTTATCCTCAGTCAAGACGGCGGCGGCAACAGCCGTGGTCTTGGAACTGCCTGTCTTTTCCAGCGCTTGCAGCCTTTCCGGCATGTGCGCGTACATTGCGCGCATAGCCGCCAGCGTGCGGGCGTTCATCGCGACTTCCGGCTCCTGTCCGCCTTCGCTGATGACCTCGTCGCAGAACCCGGCTTCAAGCGCTTCCCTGGCCGTAAACCATGTTTCCGCGTCCATCCACGCCTTGACCGTCGCTTCGTCCGCGCCCGTCCGTTTCGTGTAAAACCCGCGCGCGATTTCCTCGCTTTTGCGCAGATAGGCGGCTGTCGCTTCCATATCGTCCGCATATCCGTAACAGCCGCAGACCGGGTTGTGAACCATGAACTCGCTTCCCTCGGCAATCTGTACGTGCGCGCCCGGAAGCGTCGCAACCACCGTGGCCGCGCTGGCGCAAAGCCCCTCGATTCGGATGGTGACGGTCTCAAAGCCCGCCGTGTTCAGCGTGCTGCGCATCGCCACCGCCTCGCGCAAAATGCCGCCCGGACTGTTAATCCGAAGCAGAAGCTTTCGCGCGCCGCTGCGCACCGCTTCCTTGATGGCGCGGTCAAAGTCAGCCGCGCTCTTGTCCTCCTTGTCCCATTTCCAGTTTTCAGGCATGCCCGAAATGATTTCTCCGTAGAGCATCACCTCCGCCTCATCCCCGTCCGCGTTCATCTTGGGCGCGGTAAAGCGCAGGCTGAATGCGTCGTTGTTCATTTGCTCCTCTCCTCCTTTTGCGTCTCTTTGGGCTTCTTCGTCTTGCCGTCCGTTTTTGTCTCTTTCAGCGCGGAAAGCTCTTTTCTGCGCTGACGCACGTTGGAAAGCCAGTCGTTGCCGTTGTATTCGCTGGCTTCCTGCTCCTGCGTGGTCATGTTGTTGGCAATGCGAACCGTCGCGGCGTTCGCCTCTTTCAGCGGGTCAACATGTCCCATGCTTGCGCCCATCCACATACAGCCGCACCACGCCTGCCGCACAGCAGGATCGTCAAAAAAACCGGGCGCGTCAATGCGTCCGGTTGCAATCGCCTCCGAAAGCCATTGCTCGTAAATCGGCTGGCAGAAGCTCTCCACAAAGGCCGTGCGCCGCACGCGCACCTCCCGCCAGAAATCCAGCAGCGCGCCGCGCGCAGCAGTATAATTGCTTTCATATTTTTTGACCAGTACCTCTTTGGGAATGCCCATACTTGCGCCGATGACGGTCTCCATCGTCTCAACAAAATTGGCAAACGCGCTGTTGTTGCGCAGCGGGTTGATCTCCTGAATCTTCTTGCCCTTGGGCAGGGAATAAATCGCGCCCGGCGCGAGTTCCAGCTGCATGTCGTCGTCGGTGATCTTGTCCTCTTCGTTCACCGCGTCTTCAAGCCCGGTCGTGTCGTCGTCGTCCGTCACCACAAACGCCGTCAGCATCGCGCTGACCACGTTGGCCGCCAGTTCGCTGCTCAGATAGCGGTCCAGCTGCTTAATCTGCTCGATCTGCGCCGCCACAAACGGCACGCCGCGCCGCTGCTCCGGTCTCTCCGCCGTCATGATGTGCAAAACGTTCGGATATCCCGTGTCGCCGCCGAACGCGTCGATCGGCGTCCATTCCACGCTGTCCGTTGCGTTTTCAAGCAGCGGGTGCCGACTGGTGAAGTGATACCGAATCACCGCCCCCTCCGCGTCGATCTCCACGCCGTCCACAATGCGCCCGCCGCCGTCCGCCTCTCGGCTCTCGCTTTCGCCGCTGCTGCTGTCCGGCGTGCTCACCCTGTCGGCCTCGATCAGCCTGATGGTCGTCGTATAGGGCGTTCTGGCGTTTTTCTTCATGCCAAAAAGCACGAATACGTCTCCGCTCACCAGCTCGGAAAGAAAAGCAAGCTGCTGCAATCCGTAGAAATTGTGCTGCCGCTCCGCGTCGCACATCGGGTTCTCCGCCCAGATGCGAAACTCCCGCAGGGTGTTCCGCTCCCATTCGTCCTGCGCTTCTTCAGATAGCCCCAGCGCCTCGCCGTCGATCTTCGGTTTGGGCTGAATGCCCCAGCCTACCACGTTGGTTTTCAGCGTCATCGGGCCGCTTCTGGCCAGCCCGCCCGCGTCAAACAGGTCGCGCGCCCTTGCGCGCAAAACCGCGCCGTGCAGGTCGATGTCGTCCTCTGCGCTGCCGCCGCCCGCGTTGTAGCCCAGCATCGAATTGAGCGTCGTGCTCGCCGCGTGCGCGCCGTATCCGCTCGCCGCCATCCTCGCGCGTCTGTCCGTTCCGCTCTCCGGTTCTCTCTCCCGTTTCAGCCGCTGCGCGTAGGCTTCCTGCGCGCGCTTTGGGCTGAATAAAAAAAGCGCACGTTCGCGCCAGTTGGGTTCTGTTTTCCTGTCCATGTTCCGCCCGCCTTACAGGTCGCGCGGCACAATCCGCACAACCCGCGTCGTGCGCACCGCGCCGCTGAGTTTTTCGATCTCTTTTTGGAATCTGGCGATCTGCGCCGCCACTTCGTCAAGGTCAAACGCCGTAAACTCGCGCGAACCCACGCGGTAAGCCTTCGCCTGTCCCGTCGCCAGCGCCCGTTCGCAGTCCTTCCAGAGCGTGAGATATTCCCTCGCTTCCTCCAGCGTGTACGCGCCCGTATATGCCATGCCGTTTTCCCTCCTAAACCCTGATGCCTCTTGAAATCACGCGTCTGCTCTTTTTCCTTTCGCGCTGCGCCTGCGTCTGCGGCGGGTCGATATCCTCCCCGCGCAGCGATTTTTCGATTTCGTCAAACTTCCACCGGAAATATTTGTAAGCCGCCCTCGCGTAATTGCGCATGTCCAGCGGTTCGTTTCGCTCGTAAACTTTTTCCCATGTGAAAACGCTCTGCCCGTTTTTTCTGCGCAATACCTGCCGCTCTGCAAACAGCCCCTTGAAATACGCCCTGTCGTATCCCGCGCGCTCGTCAAGCGGGTAGTGCATGTAGCGCGGACCGGGTTCTTCTATCGCCGCGTTCAGATAAACGGCTTCTTTGCCCATATCCACGCCGATGATAAACGCGTCGCCGCCCGCCTCCGTCTTCCCCTTCATCGGGCGAACATAGCTGTCCGCCAGACCGCCTTTGCCCTTGATCGGCCAGAATCTGCGCACCGCGCGGCGCGCGCTCTGCCTGTATATTTCTTCCGTAAAGTGGCCGCCGGAATCGATAAACGTCGCCATAATGCGCATGCCCATTCCGCTTGCCGTCTTCCATTCTCTTTCAAGCAGCGCATCCACCTCTTCCCATACGCCGGGGCTGTCCGCCCGTCCGAAAATCATGCCGCGCTCGATGCCCCAGCTCTGCTCGTTCCGGTCCCAGCCGACTACCTCGTATTCGAGTCGGTTGTCCTGTGTGTCCATGCCCATGGTCAGCACCAGCACGCCCGTGGGCACTTCGGCGTTATAGTGTTCACGCCTGGCGTAAAGCTTTTCAGGCTCTCCGCTCTTTTCCCTGATTTCAAAACTCTCGCCGAGCATCGTATTGTAAAAGACTTTCAGCGCTTCCGGGTCGTCCTTCGCGTGCAGAAATGAAAGCGCAATGTCCCGCCAGTCCGACCACGGCGACATGAACGCGCTCAGCCGAAACGAACGAATGCCGTTTGCAAGCGCTTTTTCGTTCTGCGTCACCCATTTGGCCGCCAGCCGCTTGGCCTCGTGCTCGCCCGTTTCGGCCTTGCATATCGGGCAGCGCCACCGCGCGTTGGTCACAATGTAATCCGTCTGCCCGTCCGGCTTTTTGTATTTTTCCGTATCAAATCGCACATCCTCGAACCGGATATAGGAAAACTGCCTGCAATGCGGGCATTCGGTGCGCCACTCTTCCTGTGTGCCCTTCATGTACGCGTCCTCAATTTTGCTCGCTCCCTTGATTGTCGGCGTAGAGGTCTTGACAATTTTTCGGTTGTGGCGATACGTTTCTGTGCGCCGCTCAGCCAGCTTGATGGGGTCGCCCTCCGTGCCCGCGCTCAGTGGAAAGCGGTCAATTTCGTCAAAGAAGATGTACCTGACCGGCTTGCTCGCCAGGTCGGAAGGGCTGTTTGCACCGACAATCGCCAGACTGCCGCCCGGAAACAGCTTCATCGTGATGGTGTTCGCGCTGTCGCGCCCCTTTGCGCGATAAATCTTCTGTCTGAGCGTCGGACAGGCGGAAATCATCGGCGCTATGCGTCGTTTGGAATAGTCCTCCGCCACGCTGTCCGTCGGCTGCACATAAAGCATCGGGCCGGGGTCGTTGTCAATCGCCTGTCCCATCATGTTCAGCTCGATTTCGCTTTTGCCTACCTGCGAGCTTGACATCACCACGATCTCATGAACGCCCCTCTGCGTAAACGCGTCCATGATTTCCCGCTGATAGGGCGCTCTGTCCGTCCGCCACGGGCCGGGTTCGCTGCTTGATTCCGAAACCAGCACGCGGTTCTCGTCCGCCCACTCCGAAACCGTCTGCCGCTTCGGCGGCCTGAACAGTTCAAGGGTCTCGCGTTCCAGATCATGCAAATCCATCCCGCGTTATCCCCCCGTTTCGTCCTCCCCGCTTTCCGCGCTTTCTTCCGTTTCATCCGCCGCGCCTGGAAGCGGCGTGTCCGCAAGGCTGGTGAGCGTCTGCCGGATTTCATCGTCTAGGATTGCGCCGATCATGTCCGCGCTGCCCACCATCACCAGCTGAGGCGCAACCTTGCTGGGCATCTTGAGCAGGTTTTGCGTGACACGCGTAACGATTTCCGCCCAAAGCTTGCGCACCTCCGTTACGTCCACCAGCCGCCCCTCCATCTGGGCGACTTCCAGCTCTGTCTTGCGCGTTTTAATCTTTTCGTGCGTTGCGCGCACCTCGTCGAGCGTGTCTTCGCCGCTTGTCTGCGCGCCTACGCTGTATTTGGCCCAGCGCTGCACAAACAGGGCGAGGTCGTATTTCCCGCCTTCGCTCTTCACAAAGAGCTTTTCCTTTTCCGGCAGTTCCATGTCGATATCGTGCAGCCTGCGATAGCTGTACCCGCTGGCCTCCGCCAGCTGCTTTTTCGTCAGTTCCGGCAGCATCGTTTCACCTGCATTTCTGTACGCGATATGCAAATTCGTGCTCGATACGCTCTTCCAGAAACAGCCGAAAATCCTGCTGCACGTCCTCTTCGGAACGGTTGACCGGCATCTGCGGAATGGCAATGCCCATCACGGACCGAATGGGCAGACGCCCCTGCCCTTCGCGCGTAAAGGCCACGCGGTTGAGACTCGGCGCGGAATAGTTGCGGAAAGGCGGCTGTCCGCCGATATTGTTCATCTGCTCAGGCAGTCTGCTTCGTCCGCTCTTGACAATGCGCGCCGTAATCGTGTACTTGCGGTGCATGGATGCCCAGCCGTGCGCGCCGCCTGTCGCGCGGTATGTGCTGCCAATCGCGCCCCGCTTGCCCACAATCGGAATCAGACAGTTCACGCCGAGGTTGCTTATGCTGACTTTAGCGTTCTGCACGGCCTGCCCCACGCGCGTTGCGCCGATTTCGTATTCCCTGGGCAGGTCTTTCTTCATGATCTGGCGCGTATGCCCGCCCGTGCGCTTAAATGCGGCGTAGAGCATCGCTTTTCCTTCCTGTTCAGACAGCATGGCGGCCAGCGCGTATGCCTTCTTCTGCACGTCGCTTGTGTCCACTTCGAGTATGCACCGCGCCATGTTTTCCGCCTCCTTTGCCCCATAACTTCCATGCCAAAACGCAAAAAGGCGAAGGGAATCGATTCCCTTCGCCTTCTCTCGCGATGATATCATTTTATCACGACCGGGGCCGTGAATCAAGTGTTTTGGCTCAGATTCTCCGCTTTTTCGTCCACCATGTATCTTTCCCGCCAGATCACGCTGTTCATGTCCTGCGCCTGCTCGACGGCGTTCCGCGCCCGCGCAAAGCCGTACTCGCTCATGTGCAGCTCCCTCCGTACCTGCGCCGCCGGCAGGTTGTCCACGTAAAACATCCGAACGAATACGCGCATCGTCTCGCTGGGAATCTCGCTCAGAATTCGTTCCGCCGTGCGAATTTCCCGCGTGTAGCTTCGCACTTTCTCTCCGTAGTCCTCCGTCAGGGCGCTCAGTGCCGCCAGCGTCGCGTCCAGTCCGTTTTCCCCGCCGTGCGCGGTCGGCATCCCCGTCAGCCTGCGCGTCACGTTGTAGGCGCGGTCTTTCTGCCAGGCCATGCGTTCCTCCAGCCTGCAAACTTCCTTCATGATGACGTTGACCCGTTCCAGTTTCGGAATATCCCGGTTGTAAATCACGCGCGGCTTTTCGCCGCCTTGTCGGTTTTCCATCGTGTCCTCCCCGTCTCAAATGCGCAAACGTTCGCGCTTTTGTTATCCGTTTTCCGTCCGCATGATGTCCATTTCCGCCCAGCTCCGTCCGTCCCGGTCGTCGCTCAATATGCTGTCAAAGACCTTGCCCAGCGGACAGGCGCTGCATTTCATGTCTATACACATCTTGCATTGTTCGTGCGCGTAGTCGCAAAGCACATCGACCTGACTCTGCTCCATGATGGTTTCATCCTTTTCCACGGCTGCGGGCTTGGCGTAATAGGCTTTATAGGCCATGCCCGGTATCATCCGCCGCAGACTGATCATCTTTTCCTGCGGAAACGTCTGCACCAGTCCGTTAATGATATCCGTCAGCTTGCGGTCAATCAGCCGCATGTCCCTCCAACCGTTCGGAATCGCACGAATGCGATTTTCCATTTCCTTTTCGCATAGCTCGAATTCGTTGATCGCCGCAAATATGCCCATCATGCGGTTGATGTCGTGTCGGTTGCTTCTTATCACGGGAATGGGCTTTCCCTGCCTGGTTTCGGATTGGATTGTGGTGCTTTCCATTTGTTTTCCCTCTCTCGCGTCACGCGCTCTCGTAGATGTACCCGCACGCCCTATTCGGGCAGATACAGACAGCCTTGCCGTTCTGCACCCTGATTTTGAGAATCTTTCCGCATTTCGGGCAGATGCCCGGCAGACCGTTTATGTTCATTCCTCTACCACCGGTCTTTCGGTTTCCAACCCCCGCTTCGCGAAGATGATGTCCGCAGAATCTATTTCGCGCATCACATGCGCCGGGATAGCCTGATACCAATCCACAACGCGCCCCATCTTGGAGGTGCAGCGCATCGCATCCACGGAAATCTGCTGGATGGTGCGGAGGAACGTGCTCATCCGCTCGTGATCGCCTGCCAGCAGCCGCATTTCCTCAACCATCTTGGGAATCTGGTTCCAGACGCACGCGAGAATTTCCGCCGCCTGCATAGGCGTAAGCGCTTTATTGCTTTTAACCGACATATTGCCGTTTTCGGTTACGATCTCCAAATGTCCGAGCTTGTACCAGTCGCTCTCAAGATCATTCAAACTTTCGTAAGTCATCGCTTGTCCGCCTCCCCGTTTCTCAGTTCTTTTTGCATTTCTTCATACATCCTCACGATCTCCTTATCCGCCAAAGATAAATGAAGTGCTTCATACCCGCATGCGGTGCATTTGCCCGAAAGGTGCCACATTCCGCCTTCATGAAACCAGTTCCCGCATTTCACATATCTGTGTCGGCAGAGCTTCTGCCTGATTCGCTTCATCAGCTTTCCCACGGCGTCCCCTCCATTTCCCACTTATCTCCACCTCATCGAACATTTGCGCTTTACGCAGTCCTCTAAAATCCGTTTGAAATCCTTGAAGCCGGAGTTGGGTCTTGCCGCATAGCCGTATGCAAGCTCATCGTCGTAATCGCCGATGATTTTCAGCAGCTTCCGGCATGTCCTCCATGTGACGTAACCATCGCAATCCGATTGCAAGCAAAAAACTATAACGTGCGGTGAGACTTTTCCTGACCGAATCAAGCGTTCGGTTTCAAGGTCAAACGTCAGGAAATCCGAAAACATCAGATCATCCAGCTTTGTGTAATGGTTAAAAAACGGCTCTCCCGCAAGTTCGGCAATCTTATGCCGAAGACGATTAAATCCGATGTAGCCTAAATCCATGCTCCTTTTTGTGTATTCGCATACAAGTGTTACGCCCACGGTGTCCCCTCCATTTCTTCCTTCGTCGGCTTGCGCAGCCAGCAGCGCCAACGTTTCCCGTATTCTTTCTGAAACAGCCACGCGCTGGGTTCACCAGTGCATGAGTACATGACGTCAGCTTCTCCATCTTCTGATTCATTTTCAAAAAAGATCGAAACCGCAAGAACAGCGTGTCTGATTTCTTCGCCTTCACATTTGTATGGATGGATTTTCAGTTCAAGCCAGTGCATTGCCGTGCCGAATGTATCCACTTCGGCGTTTCTGGCTTCCTCCAGCGTCAGTACGCGGTTTTCCTGCTCGACGCGCTCCATAGCCATCAAATGAGCTTCATCTTCGACTTCTTCTATGGTTTCAAATTCGGAAAGCTCCGAAACAACCGGCGCTCTGCTGTGGCAGTTCGGGCAACAGAAATAACCTCGATAAATGATTTTTCCCTTATTGGTCATGAGGCTTGAATCGAATTGGTAGACCATCTCTCCCCCGCAATACGGGCATTTCGGCGTTTCACTCACGGTTTCTGACCTCACAGTCCATCTCCACCCGCAGTCCCGCGTCATAGGTTGCATGAGCTTCGGCGCGGCCATTCAGATATTGCAAAAACGCTTTCGTCTCTACCGAATCGTGGATATCATCCATCATGTCTTCGTCCCAGTCCTCGTATTGCTCGGCGGATTCCATCATGCTTTCCACCATGTCCCGGATATCGTCCTCCCGGAAATGTGCGACGTTCTTCTCTGCCAGATAAACCACAATTCCGTGCCTGTCTATCTCGCCGTTCTGAATCGCCGCCAGCAGTTCGTCCTTGTCCATCACCTCCGGCGTACAGCCCAGCGTGTACGCGCACTCGCCGCCCGTGTAAACCATCAGTTCCCGTTCGCCGCTTAACTCGCTGAACTTCGGCATTCCCGCTTTCTCTTTCGCTTTTGCAATCGCTTCGGATAGCGCGTCCGCGCATTCTTTCAAATCAAACCTTCCATATTCGTCCATAGCTGGTCTCCTTTAACTTGCTCGGCTTTTCATTATCCGCCCTCGTCCGGGGCATAATTTAAAAAATAGCTGCTTTTTTTAAGTTGCCGGCAACTTTCAGCCGTCCGTTTTTTTCTCCGTTTCTGCGGCAATGCGCTTTTGAATTTCAAGCTCTACGCACCGCTCGTGAAAATCCTTGGGCACAACGTCCTTTGACAGCTTTTCCAGCATGTCGGCAGCTTGCCGATTTGCTTCTTTTCTATCGCATTTATTTTCCAAATTCGCAGTACAGGCGGCGCAATTATAATCGTCGCCTGCGCCGCACCGCAGGATTTTCACCAGTTCCGACACTTCGTATCTGATTCCCGCGAACTTGCACACCTCCGGGTGTTCGTCCACCCGGCACGTGTCCCCACAATATGGACACTCGCCATTGGTGCATGTACCCTCAAACTCCGAGTACCACTTGCATTCCATCTGCGATCCCCTCCATCACATACAGCACGCACGGCAGCGCCATGCCGTTGCCCCACATCTTGTATCTCGCGCTGTCGCTTCCGTCAACGCCGTCCTCCCACCAGTCCGGAAAGCCCTGCAACCGGCAGCATTCAAGCGGCGTCAGTCTGCGGACGATGTAGCGCCGTAGCTTTTTGAGCCACGTCAGCACCGCCTGCTGGTCGTGCATGCAGTTCAGCGCGCCCGCCTTGTCGCTCATGCTCATCTGGTTTAACTGGCCGTTGCCCACGACGAGCGCCGTATAGTCCGTTACTCGTCTTTCGTGGTCGCCCGTAAGCGTCGGCACAATTTCCCCGTCGCCGTTCCCTCGCGCATCATATGCAACGATGTCCCTTGGCTCGACGGCTAAGTGCGCAAGCAGCGTTGACCCGATTTCGCTTTCCACGTACTCGCCGTTTTGATATACGACCGGGTTTTGATAATTTAAGCTGTACCCGCCATTTTCTTTAGCTTGCAGCGTCCCGCTGACCTCCTCGTTCAGCCGCAGGTTTCGGCAGTCCGCCGCGTAAACCACCACGTTCCCGCCCTGATTGCACTCCGGCGTATTAACCCATGTGTCGAGCGTCCGCGTCACATCGCGCTCGCGGAAACAACTGTCTTCCGTCGGGCTTTTCATGCTGTTGCTCGTTGCGCCTGTGATGTCATAGACCACGCCGACCGTCGCCTGACGCTGCGCGCCGATACAGGGGCTTACTCTTCCGGAGATTGGGTCTTGTTGCAGATGGAACGCTCGACAGTCTCCACCAGCGCTTCCCACAGCAGCGCCGGAATCTTCTTGCCGCGCTTCTCCGCACGCTTTAAAATCCCCAAACAGGCCATCGCGCTTAAAGAGTATTTCTCCGGCGCGTCCGCCTGCAAAATCGCAGACAAGGAAGATTCTACTGCGTCTTTGGGGCACGCCCCAGTGTTTGGCGTCCAGCACGCGCCAGGCAATCGAGTAACCGTCTCCCAGGATGCACCCGGCGTTTCGCCAAACAAGCTTGTCTGTCTTGCCCCTCCGTGCAGGTTCAGGCACATCAGCTCTTTTTCCGCCTGCGGCCTCGACGAACGCTCGCAGCACTTCGAGGAAGTCCCGTCCCGAACGGCTTGAAAACGCTCCCGGCACGTTTTCCCAGACGACATAGCGCGGGTATTTTCCATGAGTTGCACCCCTCATTTCTTTTACGATACGAATTGCGTCAAAGAATAAGACGCTTCGCTCGCCCTCCACAAGCCCCTTCTGCGCCCCTGCCTCGCTCAAATCCTGACATGGCGAGCCGAATGTGACGATATCCACCGGCTCGATCTCCGCGCCGTTGATCTGCGTCACGTCGCCGAGGTGGCGCATGCCGGGGAAGTTCTTCTGCGTCACCCGGATGGGATACGGCTCTATTTCGCTGGCCCAGATGGGCGTAATCCCGCATAGCGTCGCCGCTAAGGGACATGTGCCGCTCCCGTCAAACAGACTGCCCAGCGTCATCTGTTTGCCGCCCTGATGCAAACCACAATCACCAGCGTCAGCAGGCCAATCGCGCCAAACATCACTTCGTTTGTGGTCATTGGGCTTTGTCCTCCTTGTCCACGCGCTCCCAGGTAAACCGCCCGTGGCCGCCGTTGCGCCACTGTCCCAAACCGCAGAGCTGTCCGTAATCGAGCGCGTCTTCGATGGCTTCAAACGTCAGCGCCGCGCTGCTCTTGCTTCCGCTGTTCTGAATCAGCCGCACCGTGAACGTCATCTCCCACGGCGCGTTAATCTGCTCGCTGGCCGTTACCGTCGGGCGCGGCCCCTGCATCGTGTCCGCGCGAAGACTCCGTTCGCAGTCTTCGTCTGTGTCGTAGACCCGCTTTCCATCCTTGAAAATGTGAATCTTTCTGGGCGCGATGAACAGAAACTTGTCCACCTTGCTTTTGGCCTGCTTGATTTTATTGTCGTACTCAAGCGCGTTGAGCGCGCTCTTGAAAAAGCCGCGAATCTGATAATCCAGATACATGCACGAAGCGTCTTCGTCGTCCTGCAAAAAGACCGTGATGCCCTTCTGTTCTTCGTCCGGCAGATATGCGCTTTCTTCCTCGCTCAGTCCCGTCGGGTCTTTCGCCTTGCTCGCCAAATAGGCGCTCCGCACGGCAGGGTTTGCCGGGCTGCTGCCTAAAATGCTGGTCGTGCCCATGATGTGATACGTTCTTTCCTCAATCGTCATCGTGATTCTCCTTTGCCCTTGCCAGGCAGCTCCATGCGTCGCCATGCCTTTGCTCAGCACGTCGATTCCGTACTTTGCTGCCGCCATTCGATTCTGTGCATTGCCTTTGCCAATCGCGTCTTTGCTTAACTTCGCTTCTGCTGTTCTGTTCTTTGCGTCGTCATGCTCCCACAGGTCTTTACATCGCCTTGCAACGCTGAAACCGTGCCTCTGCTTTCCGAAACCGTGCCTCTGCTTTTCCCAGCTATGCCATGCATTTCCTTTGCTCGTCCAGGATGCTTGATGCCTTTTCTTCGCTTATCCGTTCGACGCTTTGCCGTTTCTCGTCCCATCCCCGCTTTGCCATTGCAACTCTGAGCCATGCGATGCTATGCCGTCTCTTTTCCTGGCTATTCAGCGCCTTTTCGGTTCATTTCATTTCGATGCAACGCCGCTTCTTCTCCTCGCTCCGCGCCTGCTTTGCCATGCTGAGCCGATCCATACTCCGCTCCACTTTGCTCCCGCTGTACGTAGCTCATCCGAGCTTGGCCGTTTCTATGCTGCTCTTCGCTTTGCTGGTCCTTTGCTGATCGAGGCTCTGCTTGTGTCTGTCGTTGCCTCGCATTGCCGCCGCAGATCTTTTCGGCTTATCGTGCGGCGCTTGCTTAAAACGGCAGCTCGTCGTCGTCCACCTCGGTGAACCCGCCGTAGTCGTTATGCGGCTTCTGCGCGTAGTCTGCCCCGCCGCTTCCCTTGCTGACCGCTTCGGTGTAGCCGCTCTGCGGTTCTCCCGTCGGCGCGCCGAAACCGTCTGTGCCGCTGTGATGGCCCTGCGGCGTCAGAAACTCTACCTCGTCGGCAACGATATCCCATGCCGTGCGCTTGGTGCCGTCCTTTGCGTCGTATTGCCGCGTCTGGATGCTTCCCGTCACGGCTACTTTTCGCCCCTTGGCCAGATATCTGCCGCACAAATCGCCCAGCTGCCGCCACGCAACGATGTGCAGGTAATCCGTTTCCGTCTCCCCGTTGGCATTTTTAAAGCGCCTGTTGGCCGCAACCGTGAAGTTACAGACCGACACGCCGCTTCCCGTAGTTCTCGTTTCGGGGTCCTTCGTCAAATTGCCGATGACAAAAACCCTGTTCACCCCTGTTTCACCTTCTCTTTTTCTTCTTCCGCCGCCCTGCGTCGGCGTTCTCTCGCCGCTTCAAGGTCTCCGTATGTCGCGCTCCCCGCCGGGAAGCAGTCGTCGCCATGGTACATGGTCTTCAAGACCTGCCACTCGTTTAAATCCTGCACGGTGCGGATGTAGTCGCCGTCCCAGTCGCTTAAAATCCGTCTGGCATAAATCGCCGGATTCTTTGCGCCGTGCTGTGCCGCTTCCCTGACAGCTTCCCGCAAAACTTCCGGCTCGGTCATGCCGGACCGGCAGTATCGCAGCGCCAGAATGTTGGCTTCCGCGATGGTCGCGCTCCGTCCGTAGCTTTCGCGGAATGCGGAATCGATAACGGCGACGGCCTCTTCGCGCGCGCGTTCTTCTGCTTCTTCCTCTTCGTCGTCAGGGGTTACGTTTGGTTTGGGGTTACGTGGGGTTACGTTTAGGTTAATGTATGGGTGGCTGCCCGGTACGTTGCCCGGTACGTTGCCCGGTACGTTGCCCGGTACGTTGCCCGGTACGTTACCCGGCATGTTACCCGGCACGTTACCCGTTTTTTCCGGGTAATCGGTGCCAACATTTTGTTGATAACCTGTGGATAATTCCATCGAAAAATAGTGAATTCTGTATTTGGGCGCTTCCTTGTTTTTCTTTCCGGGCAGATATTCGATCAGTCCGCGTTGTTTCAGTCGGCTTCGAGCCTCGGTTAAAGTGTCTTCGCCGAATGGCACATGAGACAAAATGCCCTTGTTCGGAATGCTGATGAAATCTCCGGGCCACTCTGAACCGCTCGCGTAGTGAAGATTGATGTAGTCCATCAATCCAAACCATAGCAGCCGTTCGCTGCTTCCCAGAAAATTCACATTCGCGTACCGATGAAAGGCGTTTATCTCGCGAACGTAATTGACAAACATGTCGCTCTTTCACCTCCTTCCCATGTGGTTGCCCTTTAGCCCGCGTCGCTGTCTCCCAGCAGGTCAAACAGCGTAGGCGCGCAGACCTGCGCTTCCGCTGCGCGCATGTAGCCCACGCCGTCGCGGAAGTAGTCGAGGTTCAGCTCCACGCCGACGCCGCGCCGCCCCATGTCCACCGCCAGCTTGGGCACGGTAAACAGCCCCGCAAAGGGGTCGAATACCACATCCCCCGGATTGCTGTATCGGTTAATCAGCCGCTCAACGATATCCAGTTGAAGCGGGCAGACGTGCATCTGCGCTCTCCGCTGGCTCTGCGTCGTGTTGAGCGTGCGCATGCGGTTGATGTCGTCCCATACTTCGTCTGACCAGCTTCCCGGCGCAACCACCATGAACGTAGCGGGCAGCCTTCCTTCCGCGTCCAGCTTCCGCGCCAGCTCCACATGATCTTCATAGCTGTATACCGTATCCCGGCTGTACTCCCTGTACAGCTTTTGCAGTCTGTCCGTCGGCGCGCTCATCAACTCGGCTTTGCCAATCAGCCGGTCGCCGCTCGACCGCCAATATCCGTGCGCGTCAATCTGCCATTGCGCGCGCGTATAATCCTCTTTGCGCTTGGTCACAGGCTCGTCCGCATAGGCACGGCTCATGTCCGTGGGCAGCTTGCGGAAAAGCAGAATGTATTCCGGACATCCTACGCCCATTTTCGTTCCGTCTTTGCATTGTTCGCTCCATCCCAGGCGGTACGTCTGGTTGTTTTCCCTCACCACGTCGGTGACAACGGTGATCATGCCGAAATACTGAAATCCTGCCTTCATGTAGTGCTCGATGCACAGCGCGTGAAACGGCTCCATCGTCGGCATGCCCGTCCCCGTCGCATTGCCAAACAGCACCCTGTCCTTGACGTGGCAGGCAAATACCCGTCCGGGTTTCAGCACGCGCAGCAGATTGGGCGAAAGATAACCCATCTGTTCAAAAAACTTTGCCGTGTCTTCATTGTGGCCAAAGTCGTTGTAAGAGGGCGTGTATTCGTAATGGTTGGAAAACGGAATGCTCGTCACAATCAGATCGACGCTGTTTTCCTCCATTCTCGCCGTTTCCTCTACGCAGTCCGCGTGTACGGCTTTGTAGCGCTCGCCGCAGATTTCAAGCCGCTCAACGCCCATGCCCCGACACATCCTTTCTTCGATCAGCCCGTCGTGCAGGCCGTATTTTTTCACAATGGCGACCATCTGCCGCTGTAATTCGTCGTGCTGCCGCCACTTTTTCGCCGTCGTATGCGTCCGCTTCAGCCTGCGTCCTGACGTATGGCGGCGCTTCGTAGTGCAAAAGCGCTGTTGCGTCGCGGCTGAACTCCTGCTTCACGCCCAGCGGCAGCACGATCAGCGCTTTGGCCTGAGGGTTGCCGTTTGCCCGTTCATGGCAAACCGCCTGGTGGCAAAACTCGATCTCCTGTGCCGTTTTGCCAAGGCCGAAGCTTTCAAACAGCGCGCCGTCCGCCCGATAGCGCCCATTGCACCGCGTCCTTCTGGTGTCCTTTGAGCGCCGGGTTCAGCTCGCTTTGCGCAAGCTCAAATCCGCTTTTCGGCGCGACGACGACCTTGCTTTTGAGAAAATCCGTGTAGCTCATGCTTTCGTTTCTCCCGCGTCCGCTTTGCGTGCTTCCCGCACGCAGTCGCGCACCCGCAGCATCTCGTTCCACATCTGAATCTGGCTCATCGCAACCGTGTATTCGCATTTGGGCAGTTCGGCCAGACTGCCGATGCCGTAACGCGTCAGCACCGCCTTGCGGATGGCGCTTCCCAGCTTGCGCACGGCTTTCGCGTCCTTCACGTCGTATTTGGCCAGCAGCTCCCGCGCGCGGTTTTTGATTTCCTCTCCCAGATATTTGGCCTGCTGAGGCGTCACGGGCGTATTCAGCCGAATTTGCTTCTCAAGCGCTTCCATTCGGTCGGCCTGCACCTGCTGCGTCCGCGCCACCTGATTGAGCGCTTCGGTGTTGTGCGCAATCATCTTGGCCATCGTCTCCATGAGCGGGGCTATCATCTGCTCGATCAGAGCGGGCAGCGTCTGCGCCTGCTCCTGAGTCAGCGTATAGCTCTGCTTTGCGCTCTGCATCTGCATAAAGTCCATCCCTGCCGACGAATTATCGCTCGTTTCCTCCAGCGGTTCAAAACCTTCGTTCAGTTCCAAATCCCCGTTCATCGTACTTTCGCCTCCGTATCCATTGTGTCAAGCGCCAGGCGCGCGTCCCGCGCCCACGCTTCAATCGTCTTCAGCAGCTCGTCGTATTTCCGGTGCGTTTCCATCGGCATGTCCGCAAACGCGTTGCCCATGTGCGGCATCCGGGCGCATGTGCCGATAAACTGCCGCACAGCCGTTGCGAAAACCTCCTGCGTCAGCTCGTCGTCCGGCAGCCGCTGAGCGTCGCCTTTGGCGATCTGACTTTGAAGGTTGAGCAGCTCCTGCTGGGCTTTGTTGCATTCCTCCTGCATCGCGTCCAGCAGCTCGTTGTTTTCGTCGATCTCCTGCTGTAAGCGCCGCGTTTCCTTTTCCGCCGCCTGCCGCGCCGCTTGTGCGTCCGCAAGCGCTCTTTCCGTTTCCTGATGCTGCTGCAACGTCTCTTTGTGCGCCTTTTTTTCTTTTTCCAGCGCCCGCGCCGCGTCCACCGCCCGCTTGAGGTCGTTTTCGTGTTCCTCTTTCGTTTCCGCATAGGCACGCTTCACGCTCGCTTCCAGCTCGGCCTCGGCGCGCTCTGCCGCTTCCTTGAGCGCCTGTTCTTTGTCCTGCCGCGCTTCCGCCCGTGCTTCGTTTACAGCCTGCTCGCGTTCCTGCCTTGCCTTCTCGCGCTCCTGGCGAACGGCTTCTTCTACCTCCCGGCTGGTCATCGTGCCGACGTCATGCTCGGCAATGAACGTATCTTCCGTTCCTTCTGGAAGCGCAAGCATCTTGTAGAGCTTGCTCTTGTCCACCAAGGCAAAAGCGGGCTTCCCGCCGAATCGGCTGTACACCTGCATGAATGTCTGTGCGCTCCGCACGCTCATTCCGGCGTGTATCGCTACCCAGTCTCCCCATTCGCCGTGTTTAACCTGCTGCTTGGCCTCCGTCAGTACGCGCCCAAGGTTCAACGTGTTCATGATGATGTTTTCGCTGTAAACCCTCGCCTCTTCCGCCAGCATGGAAAGCGGCGTCAATCCCGTTCCCGGCGCTTTCATGATTTCATCCATCGCTTTTTCCTTTCATTCGCTTGTTTTTACGGCTTGTCTGTGGTAAAATAGAAATGGAAATTTTCGTATTCACCAGCGAGATTTTCCACCCCTCAGCCGCGCCTGCCGTTTCGGGCGCGGCTCTTTTTTGTTTCGGTAAGGCGCGCCCGTTTGCGCGCATCTCCGCAGTCAGTCATAGCACGTATCCGCGCGCCGACTGCTTTCTTCGTCCGCCGCATGCTCGTCCTTCATCATCGTCAGCGTCGGCCTGTCGTCATCGTCGTCGCTCTCGTCTTCCGGCTCGTCGTCCTGCATGAAACAATGCTGAATGGCAATGCGGTTCAACATGTGCGTAAAACCAACCATATCCATATCCGCATAGTCAAACGTCGAGTCGCTTGCAAGCTGTTTAAAAATCGCCATCTCTGCGCCCATCATCGCGGCAACAACTTCGTTAAAATCGTCGCCGCGTTTCAGCTTGATTTGCGGCACTTCAATCCGGTCTTTTTCCTCCATGAAAACGTTGGCCAGCGTCGCATAAAACGCCCTGACGCGTTCCTGAAAAAGCTGTTCTTTCTCCGCCCGGTTCATGTTTCATACCTCCCGTATCTCGATGTGGTTGCATGCCTGCATCTGCCGCTTTTTGAGGCGGTAGACCTTATCTCTCGCCGTCGCCGCGCTCTTCGCGTCGTAGACGGTAAAAGTCCCGTCGGGTTCCAGCGTCACGAAATCCGCGACGTATTTCACCCCGCCCGGCAGCGGAAAAGCCACCTGACAGAAAACCGCGAAGTGCTCGCCTGTCTTGGTTTCAAGCGCCAATCTCGCATATACGTCAGCTTCATGCTGGCTGTCAAAGGTGCGCCCGTCCATCTGCGTCTTCCGATTGCCGTATTTGCGCCGTGCGGGCTTGTCTTCCGCAGCCGTGGGCTGCGCGGCTTTTTTCGTATGGCCCGCCGCGTTTCCCGATGGGGCCGCGTGCCGCGCCCTGATGTCGTCTCTTGCGAGGTAAGCCTTGAGCCATTCCTCGGTAAATTCCACCGCCATCAGATCGCAACCCCTGCCGCCTTGCATCCGGTTTTGTATTGCTTCATCCGCAGCGCCATCAACTTGGCGAAATCCTCAAGCATCGGCTTTTCCGCGTCTTCGCCCACATCTTCCACTTTGACATACAGCGGAATGGCGGGCAGAAAATCGCCCGTCTTCGGGTCGCGCATCGCCGTCACGCCGACCTGAATGTATTTTCCCTTCGCCATCTTTACACCGTCCTTTCTTCCTTCTGTTTTCCGTTCTATTTATCTTCCGGGTTGCCGACCATCGCTTCTGCAAGCAGCATGACCGGGTCAGCGCCGATCCCCTCGCAGATCGCCATGTATTTGTCCAGCATGATACCGCCTTCCGTCTCGCCGTGCTCGTAAGCATACAGCGTGCGGAAGCTTACGCCGCTTCGCTGTGCGATTTCCCGCACGCTCAGGCCGCATGCCTGCCGTTCCCGGCGAATCAACGCCC
>ERZ809296.978-NODE-978-length-37684-cov-9.359430_pt1 | contig 37684 bp, 30 predicted proteins | sample MGYA00520511_ERZ809296 | MGnify/ENA primary metagenome ERZ809296 (study PRJEB31576, sample SAMEA3212662) | Homo sapiens | biome: human-gut; feature: human gut; material: fecal | place: Sweden | collected 2012 ...
AGGTGGGACGACGAAATCGAATTCTAACGAATGACCGATTTCTGTCCCACTCTCACTTTTTTATTTTGCTTGATTTTCAACATAAAAGGCAATGACATCCGAAGTGTACTGGGCTGTGCCAGCTCCAAACTTGTCGATGTTTTCCTTGAATTCTGGATTATAGACATAGCCTTTGCCGATATGGCCAAAAACCTCTATAGAGCAGTCAAATCCATACGTTCGAATCGCGTCTAAAAGTTTGGCGGCTTCTTCTTGGTTTTCCGATGCTGTTACTGGCAAACCTGCTTGGAGGTTTTTCGCCAAGGCTTGAAAGACTTGATTAAAGGCTCTTGTCGCCTCCTCTTCTCGACCTTTTTGACGTTCAAGCGCTTGGTCCATGACTTCTTGACCGTACTTCTCTACCGCCTCTTTGCTGGTATTTTTGAGTATCTTGGTAGCTAAATCCAGTAAATTTTTCCTCAATGGTCATTTTTCTTTCTCCTTTTTGTTCTTGAATGGTTTTTTGCAAGGTAGAAATCAAGGTATCCAAACGTTGTCTTTCTTGAGTCAAATAGTCCAACTGTTTGGTCAAATGGGGCAATAAGTTAGATTTTTCTTCGGCTAAGAGTTCTGCTATTTGGTCTAAGGAAAATCCTAGATACTTGTAGTAGAGAATCACCTGTAATCGTTCTAAATCTTCTTGACTGTATGTCCGATAGCCATTTTCAGATTTCACAGGGACGAGAAGTCCTATCTTGTCATAGTGGTGCAAGGTCTTGACAGAGACACCCGACAGCTCTGCAGCTTCTTTGATATGGTACATGATTTCCTCCTTACAAGGATAGTATAATCCCTCCCCTTAGGTCAGAGTCAAGGCTTAACATAAAAATAGTTTTCAGATAAAAAAGGCTTGAGTTGTTTCACAGCTTTTAACTCAAACCCTTTCTTTTTTATGGATGACTCACGATCAATTCTAAACCTTGCCCTTCCAAAGTCCAAGATTCAACATCGCTCGGTAAGATAAAGTGACTTCCTTTTTGAATTGGATAATCCTTTCCATCGACCGTCAATTTTCCTTCTCCGGCTAAGACGCTCAACAAGCTGTAATCAGCGGTCTTTTCAAAATCAGCTTTTCCAGTCAGTTCCCACTTATAAACGGTGAAGAAATCACTGGCAACCAAGGTGGTCATACGAAGATCATCAATCACAACTGTATCTGGATGGCTATTGGCAGGCTCTCCAATGTTCAAGACATCAATTGATTTTTCAAGATGAAGCTCCCGCAAGTTTCCTTGAGCATCCTTGCGGTCAAAATCATAAACCCGGTAGGTGGTATCACTCGACTGTTGGGTTTCAAGAATCAAAATTCCAGAACCAATGGCGTGCATAGTTCCACTTGGCACATAGAAGAAATCTCCAGCCTTGACAGGAACCTTTGTCAGCAAGGCATCCCAGTTTTTATCTTCGATTTGCTGGCGGAGTTCTTCTTTTGACTTGGCATTGTGTCCATAGATAATCTCGGATCCTTCATCGGCCGCAATCACGTACCAACACTCGGTTTTTCCAAGTTCTCCTTCATGCTCCATCGCATAGGTATCATCTGGGTGCACCTGTACACTAAGCCAATCGTTGGCATCCAAAATCTTTGTTAATAAAGGAAAGACAGGCTCTTTACGATTACCGAATAATTCCCGGTGCTCTTGATAGAGCTGATCCAATCCCATTCCTTCGTATGGACCATTGGCTACTTTAGAAACTCCATGTGGATGGGCTGAAATCGCCCAAAATTCCCCGACATGGTCGCTCGGAATTTCGTAACCAAATTCTTCTTTCAGACGAGTTCCTCCCCAAATTTTTTCCTGCATGACTGAATGTAAAAATAATGGTTGTCCCATAATATCCTCCTCGCATTTCATGTTTCTATTATACAAAAAAAAGAAAGCTTTTGAAAGCCCTTTCCATTATTTTCCTCTCTCGCCAGAAACTTTATTTTTGTGTATAATGAAAGGGATGACACTAAAAGAAAACATTATCCAACTGGCGCATTCTATTGGGATATCAAAAATTGGCTTTACAACTGCTGATGACTTCGCTTATTTGGAAAAATCGCTCCGCTTGGCCGTTGAGGAAGGACGGAATTCTGGATTCGAGCATAAGAATATTGAAGAGCGCATCCACCCCAAATTAAGTCTCTCCTCTGCCAAGACCATCATCTCAATCGCTGTCGCCTACCCCCACAAACTCAAGCAGCAACCTCAAAAAACAGCCTATAAAAGAGGAAAATTCACGCCCAACAGCTGGGGATTAGACTACCATTATGTCCTTCAAGACAAGCTCAACCGCTTAGCTGCTGGGATTGAAGAAATGACGCAAGATTTTGAATACAAGGGCATGGTCGATACTGGAGCACTGGTTGATACGGCTGTCGCCCAACGAGCTGGTATTGGCTTTATCGGAAAAAATGGCTTGGTCATTTCAAAAGAATACGGTTCTTACATGTTTCTGGGCGAATTGATTACCAACCTCGAAATCGAACCGGATCAGCCAGTCGACTATGGTTGTGGAGACTGTCGACGTTGTTTAGATGCATGCCCAACCTCCTGTTTAATCGGAGATGGCTCTATGAATGCCAAGCGTTGTTTGTCCTTCCAAACCCAAGACAAGGGCATGATGGACCTAGAATTTCGCAAGAAAATTAAAACGGTCATCTATGGATGTGACATCTGTCAGATTTGCTGCCCTTATAACAAAGGGCTAGATAATCCCTTAGCAACAGAAATCGATCCTGATCTGGCTCATCCAGAGTTGATTCCTTTTATCGAGCTGTCCAACGGACAATTTAAGGAAAAATTCGGACATGTTGCTGGAAGTTGGCGAGGCAAGAACATCCTCCAGCGCAATGCCATCATTGCATTAGCCAATGCCAATGACCGTTCGGCCATCCCTAAGCTCCTGAACATCATCGAAACTTCACAAAATCAGATTCATATTGCAACGGCTATCTGGTCCTTAGGGCAACTGCTTCGTGAAGTCACGCCGGACCTTGTTGAGCTCTTACGGAATATCAAACATCCGACCGATGCTATCATAGAAGAACGAACTGCTTTCTTTGAAAAATTCGGCATTCAAGCAGATTCACAGCTACAATGAAAAAACACTAAGGTTGTCACCTTAGTGTGAAGGCGTATACAAATTGCTATTTTATACAAATCTATTAACTTCTGTAAAAATAAAAAAATTTATTCGTTAGAATTATTCAATCATCAACTGAAACTTTCCGACGTGAGAAAAGCTCTTGAAACTTAATAGTTTCAAGAGCTCGGGAGTTTTGAGACCTTAGGCTCAAAACTAAGTCATGGAACTTCTTCGAAGTTCGCTGACGTCCGTACTCACCTAAGGAAAGTTTCTAAAATGACTTTGTCATCAATCTGACACTAAGGTTGTATCCTTAGTGTTTTTTTAGTTCTTTCAAGAAATACCAACTACCCATCTCTACTTGGTTAAAGCAAATCTCACTTGAATAGACTTCCTTGTAACCATTTTTCGTGTAAAAATAGACATTTCCTTTGGTATTGGTATAAAAGGCTAGTTTTTTTCCTTGGATCTCTTCCAAGAAAGGCTCAATTCCTTCTATCATAAAGCGACTGCCATAGCCCTGCCGTTGGTGTTTAGGGGCGACTGCAAGAAGCATCAAATACCAATCAAAATCTACATTTTGCTCCAATTCCTTATCCGTGTCCTCCATAAATTTAAAGTAGGACAACATATTTTTCAAGGAAATAAACTTGAGCAAACCGAATCCCCCATTTAAGAGATAGGCCCGAAAAGGGATCGGTTCCTTTTGCAACAAGGCAACTGCATAAATTTCATCATTTTTTTCTGCCACAAGGCAAATATGGTGCTTAAGAAAAACCTTTACCAGGATGCGCATCATTGCCTCAACAAAGGATGGGTATTGCTTGGGATCCCGAACCAAATCCTTGATAACTTTTAAAAATAGATAGTCCTCAAAGGCTGTACTGGCTACTCGAACCACCTGATCCAGATCTGCTTTTTCTGCTTTTCTGTACTTCATCTTCTCTCCTATTCTAAGTCCACTTTCCAGTATACACTATCCCTCGCTCTTAGACAAAGGTCAATTTTCAGCAATTTGTTCATTCAAGCCAGCAAAAAGAGTCCTCCCCAGACGAGTCCTAGCCCCCAAGCGACGAGGGCATCCTTGGGATAATGAACTCCTCCAAGAACTCGGACAAGGGCTAATAGAAGAGATAGGAGCATCGAGCACATTCCTAGCGGAAGAGACAACTGGCAGACACACATGGAGATAATGGTCGCCGAAAAAACATGTCGGCTAGGAAAGGAATGACCGGATGAATTTTTTTCTAATAATGGTTGAATCTCCCATTTTTCATAAGGTCTTGGAACATTGACCCAATGACGAAAGAGGCTAAACAAGACAAAACCCGAAGCAGGGATCCAGATAAAAGGCCAGATTCCTCCCATTGAAGTTTTCTTTAAAAACAGCCAACAAAAGACCAGGCCGTAGATGCCTGGCATCACGAAAGTCAGGATTCGATTCATCCTTTGAAGAACCTGCACACGATGTGGCTTTCTCGTAAAAGGCAGGGTTAGCCAACGATAAAATTTCGGATAATCTTGAAGATTGGGCTTCATGTCGGCACTCCTGTCTGTCATCTCATTTTTGTACTACTAGTATACGCGATCCTAAGAAAGCCTGTCAAGCCAGGCTTCTTTTTTATCCTTTCTTTCTTCTTTTTCACATTAGAAGCGATCTATTTTTGACGCTTTGTCATTTTTCTGTACCTAAGAATCGTCTTTCCCATCCCTTCTTCCAGCATAAAAAATAGGATAGAAGCACATAGAATTGCCTTCTATCCTATTATTTTACTTTACATTTCACAAGCCTTGTATCTTGATTTCATGCCACTTCTTCTGTGAATTGGCTATTGTAGAGATCAGCATAGAATCCATTTTGGCTCATGAGTTCTTGGTGGTTACCCTGCTCGATAATATTTCCATCTTTCATCACGAGAATCAGATCCGCATTCCGAATAGTGGACAAGCGATGGGCAATGACAAAGGAAGTTCGGCCTTCCATGAGTTTGTCCATGGCTTTTTGAATCAACTCTTCTGTACGGGTATCGACAGATGAGGTTGCTTCATCCAAGATAAGAAGCGGGGCATCCTTCAAGAGGGCACGCGCAATGGTCAAGAGTTGCTTTTGACCGACGGACAAGGTCACTGAATCATCTAATACAGTATCATAGCCATTCGGCAAGGTCCGAATAAAGTGATGGACCCCAACCGCTCGGGTTGCCGCTTCGACCGCTTCATCTGAAATATCGGTTTGATTAAAGACTAAGTTTTCCCGAATGGTCCCTTCAAAGAGCCAGGTATCTTGCAACACCATAGAAAAGGCATCATGAACTTCTTCTCGGCTCATGGCCTTAGTATCCACACCATCGATGGTAATTTTACCAGCTTGAATGTCGTAAAAACGCATCAAGAGATTGACCATGGTCGTCTTACCTGCACCTGTCGGACCAACAATGGCCACTTTTTGTCCAGGCTTCGCTTCAGCTGTAAAGTCATGGATAATAGTCTTGTCTGGTGAATAGCCAAAGCGAACATGCTCAAAGGTGACATGACCTTTTGGTGTTTCCAATTGACATGTTTTTTGGGATTCGTCTTCCATTTCTTCTTCGTCTAAGAATTCAAAGACACGCCCCATAGCAGCACTGGCTGATTGCAATTGGGTAATTCCTTGGGCCATTTGACCAATTGGTTGGGTAAAGATGCGGACATAGGTCATAAAGGCCACAATGGTTCCGATGGTGATATCCCCATTAATGGTGAGGACAGCCCCAACGATACAGACCATGACATAGCCAAAATTCCCTACAAACTGCATCAAGGGCATCATGATTCCAGAGAAGAATTGAGATTTCCACATGCTATGGTACAAATCTTGGTTGATGGCATCAAAATGATCTTTGGCTTGATGACGGCCATTATAGGAAATGACGACATTGTGTCCACTATAGATTTCTTCAACATAGCCTGAAACTTTGGCAAGATTATCTTGTTGCTGTTTAAACAAAGGCTGACTTTTGACCATAATGATGCTAGAAAGAGCAAAGCCTGCAAAGACGGAAAGGATAGCGGTCAAAGCTAAATGCCAGTCCGTCTTAAACATCATAAAGATGGAGCCAATCAATAAGACAATAGAGGAGACCATTTGAACCAAACTTTGGTTAAAGGATTGAGTCATCAAATCCACGTCATTGGTCACACGAGACAAGGTATCTCCTTGTTCATGGCTATCAAAATATTGGAGAGGTACACGATTGATCTTTTCAGCGATGGCATTGCGCAAGCGTTCTGCGAAGCGCTGAATCATCGTTGAGATAATGAAACTACTGCTGTAGGACACCAGTGCTCCAACTCCATAAAGGATGGCTAAAGTCAGGGCAATCGAAGTGATCTTGTCAATATCAATGGCTCCTCCCATCCCTTTTGTGATGGTATCCGTGATTTCTTTTAACTTATCCGGTCCAATAACCGTGATAATACTCGATACGATCGAAAAGAGGATAGCAATTAGGAAAAATAGGTGGAAGCCCTTCAAATAGGGAGAAAGTTGGCTCCAAAGGGATGTTTTTTGTTTTGTCTTATGCATGTTCCAACTCCTCCTTAGATAATTGTGAATAGGCAATTTCTTGATAGACTTCATTGGTCGCAAGCAATTCCTTGTGGGTACCTTGACCGACGACCTTCCCTTGATCCAAGACCAAAATCAAATCTGCATCCATAATAGTCGAAATCCGTTGGGCAACGATCAATTTGGTCGTATCTGCAAGCTCTTCTTTCAAGGCTTGTCGCAGGATCCGATCTGTTTTATAATCTAGAGCTGAGAAGGAATCATCAAAGATGAGGATCTCAGGTTTGCGAGCCAGGGCCCGTGCAATGGCCAAGCGTTGCCGTTGACCGCCAGAGAAGTTGCTTCCTCCTTGCGCTACTTCTGTATCCAAGCCTTTTTCTTTTGCGGCCACAAACTCTTTGGCTTGGGCCAATTCAAGAGCTTTCCAGATGGCTTCATCCTCTAATTTTCCTTGACTACTTTCTCCAAATTCCATATTGGAGCGAATAGTGCCGCTAAAGAGCACTGCTTTTTGGGGAATATAGCCGACTTTATTATTCAGTTCTTGGTGGCTATAATTCTTGACATTGATGCCATCCACTAAGATCTTTCCTTCTGTTGCATCGTAAAAGCGCGGAATCAAGTTGACCAAAGTGGATTTCCCAGAACCGGTTGATCCGATGAAGGCAACGGTTTGTCCTTTCTGAGCTGAGAAGGTCACATGTTCAATCACAGCACGGGAAGTCCGTCCATATCGGAAGGAAACATCTTGAAATTCAACGGTACCCTCTTGGCCTGTTGTTTCTTTTGACTCACTTGGGAAGGCTACAGACGGCTCTAAAGCTAAGACCTGGTTGATTCGTTTGGCAGATACCAAGGCACGAGGAAGAATAATCAAGATGGCCACCATCATCATAAAGCCAACGACAACCTGCATGGCGTAAGAGGAGAAGGTGATCATATCGGAGAAGACCTTGGTCCGATCCGCTAATGCAGGACTGGTGAAGATCTTTGTAGGATCTTTTGGCATGGCGATATCATTGATCAAGTGCGCCCCAATCCAGTAGATAGCAAGGGTCAACCCACTTGATACCACTGTCATGACAGGGTTCATCAAAGACATCAAACGATAAACAAAGAGATTTAGACGGGTTAAGCCCTTGTTTTCAGCCTGGAATTTCTCATTTTGATAAGCTTCTGCATTGTAGGCGCGAACCACTCGCACCCCAGTCAAACTCTCCCGTGTCGTCGCATTCAAAGCATCGGTCAAACCTTGAACCTTTTGCTGGCGCGGAAAGGCAATAAGAACCAGAACAGAGAGAAGAATCAAGACCATCAAGACCGCAATCCCAACAGACGTTGTCCAGGCACTGCTCTTCCCCCAAATCTTGGTCAGAGCCCAAATCGCCATAATGGGACCACGCGTCACAACTTGCATCCCCATGACAATCATGATTTGTAACTGGGTCAAATCATTGGTTGTACGAGTCAAGAGAGAGGGAACGGAGAATTTCTTGATCTCGGCATCAGAGTAATCCATCACTTGATGGAAAATCTCTCCTCGAAGTCGCGTCGTAAAGCTGGCAGCGACTCTTGAAGCCAAAAAGCCCACAAAAACTGCCATCAAAAAGCTTCCAAAAGAGAAGAGCAACATCTTGCTTCCCGGATCCATAATATCAGAAACCTTGGTCCCATCCTTGGCTAAGAGGGTCGTGATATCGGATAAGTATTCAGGAGTCTTTAAATCCATCCAAACAGCCAGACAGATAAAGACCGTACTAAGGGCAATCATGCCCCATTCTTTGGCAGTTAACCGCCGAAATATATTGATCATTCCTCGCTCCTTTTTTTCATATTCTCATAAAATTGATGCATGACCCTGAAAAAGATGGCCAATTCTTCTTCTGATACACCAGCCATCATATCCTGGTCCACTTCTTCAAAGAATTGTTTCATGTCATTCAATTTATCTTTTACACTGTCTGTTAGGTAGACATACTTGGCCCGTTTATCGGTTGGACTAGGCTCTAGATAAATAAAGCCATTTTTCTCCATGCGCTTGATCAGGTTACTCGTCACGGATTTTGAGATATGAAGTTCCTGCTCAACATCCCGAATCAAGGTCACTTTCCCCTCCTTTTCACGATGAGATAAGAAGCTCAATACCTGACCTTGGGGTCCTGCGCTAAATTCAAGCCCTCTCTTCTTGGCCTCTCTTTCTACCATGAGGTGAATGAGATGACCGATTTTTTTAAATTCTAGTAAAGGTTTGTCCATCATTTCCTCCAAATAGTTCTCTTAAGAACTTTAAAGTTACTATGAGAACTATTTTAACACAAAAAAGATCCCTGTCAAGAAAAAAGTTTCCATAAGAACTAAAAAAAGGAGCCGAATCGACTCCATCCTTCATCTTTAGATAATAATGCCTTCTAGATGATCCATTTCATGCTGACAGATCTGGGCCGGAAAGCCTGACAAATGAATTGTTTTTGCTTTCCAATTCATATCTCGATAGGCCACTGAAATCTCCTCATAACGAGTGGTCGGCCGACTCCCCACCAAGGACAAGCATCCTTCCTCTGTTTGGTAAGGCTTTTTCTTTTCAAGGAGAACCGGATTAAACAGGACCAAATTTTCACTTCCCATTCGGATGATAATCGCTCGCTTTTTCACCCCGATCATATTGGCTGCTAAACCGACACACTCAAGGAGATGAGCATTTAAGGTGTCCTGCAAATCCAAAGCCAAGGTGCGATCCTCAGGTGTCGCTTCTTCTGACTTTTGACCCAAGAATAAGACATCTTTTACAATATTCTTTTTCATTCCTTCCTCACTTCTTGATAGATAGACGAAAGAAGAGAGTGGGACAGAAATCGGTAATTCGTTAGAATTGGATTTCATCGTCCCACCTCCGCACAGTTGAGTAGGGCTGTAAAAGCTGATGAAATCAGCGTAGTAGAGCCCACTCAACCACTGCGTCTTGCTCGACAATCCAAAAATAATTGAGAGGCTAGGACTTTTGTCCCAGCCTCCTCGCTCTTGTTTCTAACCTCTAAGAGACAATTGCTGCTTATTTTTTAAGCTTTTCGCTCACTTCTTTTGCAAGGACAAAGTTCCCCAAGGTCGCTGAACCATTGCCGGCAACTGCAGGTGTCACAATATAATCTCTCACATCAGGTACAGGGAGGTAACCGTTCAAGAGGGCAGTAAATTTCGTGCGAACACGATCTAACATATGTTGTTGAGCCATGACTCCTCCTCCAAAGACAATGACGTCTGGGCGGAAGGTAACTGTCGCATTCACTGCTGCTTGTGCGATGTAGTAGGCTTGAATATCCCATACATTGCTGTTGAGTTCAATGTTTTCCCCACGAATACCCGTACGAGCTTCGAGACTAGGACCAGCCGCAAAACCTTCCAAACAGCCATTGTGGAAAGGACAAACACCCTTGAATTCTTTTTCCACATCCATTGGGTGTTGGGCCACATAGTAGTGTCCCATTTCTGGGTGCCCAGCTCCCCCGATAAACTCACCACGTTGGATGACACCAGCTCCGATTCCTGTTCCGATTGTATAGTAAACCAAGTTTTCGATATGACCACCCGCATTGTTGCGTGCGACCACTTCTCCATAGGCAGAACTATTCACATCTGTTGTGAAATAGATAGGTACATTCAAGGCACGACGGAAGGCCCCAACGATATCTACATTGGCCCAATTTGGTTTTGGAGTCGTTGTGATGAAACCATAAGTGTTTGAATTTGGATCGATATCAATTGGTCCAAATGAACCAATCGCAAGCCCAACTAGATCCTCAAATTTTGAGAAAAATTCAATACACTTATCAATCGTCTCAATTGGCTTGGTTGTTGGAAATTGTACTTTTTCCACAACATTATAGTTTTCATCACCAACCGCACAAACAAATTTTGTACCGCCAGCTTCCAAACTTCCATATAATTTTGTCATGTTGGCTCCTTTTTTATTATGAAAAATATCCTGTATTTATTATAGCATATTTTGTAGTCAATCTTTTTCTCTTCTCTAAAGAAAAAACACACTTTTTTTGAGAAATAAAATTCAAGGACTGGAGATGATAGACCAGTCCTTGAAAACTTATTGTTTCGATTAAGCTTTGACTTCGATGATCGCATCACCCTTCGCAACAGATCCAGTTGCAACAGGTGTGACAGAAGCATAGTCAGCTGTGTTAGTGACGATCACCATAGTTGTGTCTTCAAGACCAGCTGCGGCAATTTTCGCTGCATCAAATGTACCAAGGACATCACCAGCTTTCACTTTATCACCTTGAGCTACTTTTTGATCAAATCCTTCACCGTTCATTGATACGGTATCAATCCCAACGTGGATCAAGATTTCAGCACCATTAGCGGTCTTCAAACCGTAAGCGTGACCAGTTGCAAAAGCAATGGTTACTTCAGCATCAGCTGGTGCATAGACAACGCCTTCAGTTGGTTTGATGGCAATTCCTTGTCCCATCGCTCCACTTGAGAAGACAGGATCATTCACATCAGACAAAGCAACAGCTTGACCAACGATCGGAGAGATAATGGTTTCGTCTTGAAGAGATGCTGGAAGAGCTCCAGTTGTTTCTTCTTCAATAATAGCTTCTGCTTCTTTGTCCTCTGCAGGAACTGATGAAGCTTCATCTTCATAACCAAACATATAAGTCAAACCGAAACTTAGGGCAGTTGTAAATACAACCATAAATACATATTTCAATAATTGACCGTTTAGATAGAGAAGCGTTCCTGGAATAATTGTAATACCAAATCCTGTACCAGCAAGATTTAACATAGATGCAATCCAACCACCTACTGCACCTGCTCCCAAAGCAATAACGAATGGTTTCACATAACGCAAGTTTACACCAAAGATTGCAGGCTCAGTAATACCTAACAAGGCAGAGATAGTTGCAGGAAATGCTAGAGCTTTCACTTTTTGAGATTTAGATTTCACTGCCACTGCTAAAGTAGCTCCAGCTTGTGCAGTCATAGCCGCTGTAATAATTGCATTAAATGGATCTTTTTTATCTGCAGTAATTAATTGTGATTCAAGAAGATTAAAGATATGATGGACGCCGGTAACGACAATCAACTGATGAACGCCACCAATAAGAAGACCTGCAAGACCAAATGGTAAATTCAAAATAAACTTAGTTACATTTAGTACATATTCTTCGATACTGTGGAAGAATGGACCAATAATAAACAAAGCGAGGAATGACATGATTGTCAATGTGAATAATGGAACCAATAACAAATCTAAGACATCTGGAATTTTCTTATGGAGCCACTTTTCAAGTTTCGCACCAATTAGACCAACGAAGAAAGCGGGAAGAACTGAGTTCTGGAATCCAACCACATGATGGAAGATACCAAAGTATGTTGCTGCTTTAGAAGGATCTTCCGCTACAACCCACGCATTTGGAAGTGTCGGACTAACCATCATCAAACCAATTACAATCCCAAGAACAGGATTTCCTCCGAATACTCGGAATGCAGACCATGAAATCAAGGCTGGGAAGAAGGCAAACGCGGTATCAGTTAAAATTGTTGAATAGGTATAAAAATCAGTAGATTTAAATGCATCTGCTGTTGTGCCAAACAAAGCCAAAACCTGGTCTTGAGCAATGGCACCACGAATCCCCATAAACAATCCAGTCGCAACAATTGCTGGTAGAATTGGAACAAAAACGTCTCCAAAGGTACGGATCGCGCGTTGGAACCAGTTTCCTTGTTTAGCGGCTTCTGCTTTCATTTCATCTTTTGATGATGTTGGTAAGCCAAGAGCTACTACTTCATCATAGATCTTGTTTACAGTACCAGTACCAAAGATGATTTGGTATTGACCTGAGTTAAAGAAAGCACCTTGTACTTTTTCAATGTTCTCAACAACATCTTTGTTGATTTTTGATTCATCTTTTACCATCACGCGAAGACGAGTCGCACAGTGAGCAACACTGCTAACGTTCTCAACCCCACCGATTGCATCGATGACCTGCTTTGCAATTTCTGTATTTGACATTTTGCAAAAATCTCCTTATTTTTTGTAATGTAAACGGTTAAATCGTTTCTACGTTTTTAATTGTACCACGTATTGAAAATATGTCAAGCGTTTTGCAGGATTTTTTTGAAACTTTTTTGGACTTTTTGACACCTTTTGACAGTATGAAACTATTTTCATTTTAAAACAGGCCTGTACTACGCTTTTTAGCACTTTAAATCAGACTTTTATTTTCATTTTCTTTCATATTTTCATAAATTTTCAACTTCTCCTCTTTTCTTCAGGCTGCAAAATAGCTGTCAATCGTTTGACATTTTTTGCCATTTTTTTCATTTATCGCTTGCATTTTTAATAGGAAATCGGTACTATGGAAGTAAGAAAAAATTCGGAGGAATAAAATGGAATGGACAACTGAACGTCGTTACAGACGTTACGAAGACTGGACAAAAGAGGAAAAGCAAGCCATCCAAGATCATATGGCCAAATCTCCTTGGCATACACACTATCATGTTGAGCCAAAAGCTGGTCTCTTAAATGATCCTAACGGTTTTTCCTACTTTGATGGAAAATGGATCTTGTTTTACCAAAATTTCCCATTTGGTGCAGCCCATGGGTTAAAATCATGGGTACAAACAGAAAGTGAAGACTTGGTTCATTTCAAAGAAACTGGTGTAACGCTTCTTCCAGACACAGATCTGGATAGCCATGGAGCTTATTCCGGATCAGCCATGCAGTTTGGTGACAAACTATTCTTATTCTACACCGGAAATGTTCGTGATGCAGAATGGGTTCGTCATCCTTACCAAGTCGGTGCTTTGATGGATAAAGACGGCAAGATTGAAAAAATTGACAAAATCTTGATTGATCAACCTGCTGACTCTACGGATCACTTTCGTGACCCACAGATTTTTAATTTCAAAGGTCAATTCTACGCTATCGTTGGTGGTCAAGACCTTGAGAAGAAAGGATTCATCCGTCTCTATAAGGCTGTAGATAATGACTATTCCAACTGGGTTACAGTCGGTGACTTGGATTTTGCAAACGATCGGACAGCTTATATGATGGAATGTCCCAACCTAGTCTTTGTAGGAGACCAACCCGTTCTCCTATACTGCCCTCAAGGCTTAGATAAAGCCGTTCTCGATTATGACAATATCTATCCAAATATGTACAAGATTGGGGCAAGCTTTGACCCAGAAAAGGCCAAAATGGTTGATGTATCTGAATTGCATAATCTCGACTATGGTTTTGAAGCCTATGCGACTCAAGGATTTAATGCTCCCGATGGACGTGCCTATACTGTTAGCTGGCTAGGTCTTCCAGACGTTTCTTATCCAACGGATTCCTATGACTACCAAGGAGCTCTCTCACTGGTCAAAGAATTAACCATCAAAGATGGCAAGCTCTACCAATACCCAGTTGAAGCCATCAAAGACTTGCGCGCTGAGAGTGAGGAATTTGCCAACAAGGCACAAACCAAGAACTGCTATGAATTGGAATTGCAGTTTGAAAAGGATAGCCAGAACGAAATCGTCCTCTTTGCCGATGCAGAAGGGAAGGGCTTAGCTCTCACATTTGATCTGGCTAAAGGATTGGTCACAGTCGATCGAAGCCAGGCTGGTGAGCAATATGCCCAAGAATTCGGTGCGAGCCGTAGCTGCACAATCGCTAACCAAGCAACAACCGCTAATATTTTCATTGACAATTCGATTTTTGAAATCTTTATCAATAAAGGAGAAAAAGTATTTTCTGGTCGGGTCTACCCACATGCAGATCAAAATGGAATCTTGATCAAGTCTGGAACCCCTACTGGAACATACTACGAACTTGATTATGGTCGCAAAGCTAACTGATGTCGCCAAACTCGCCGGTGTCAGCCCTACTACTGTCTCACGGGTTATCAATAAAAAAGGATACCTGTCTGAAAAAACGATCCAAAAAGTCCAAGAAGCCATGCGAGAATTGGGCTATAAACCTAACAATGTTGCTCGTAGCCTCCAAGGAAAATCAGCCAAGTTAGTCGGCTTGATCTTTCCCAACATCAGTAATGTTTTCTATGCTGAATTAATCGACAAACTAGAGCACCAACTCTTCAAACACGGCTATAAAACCATCATCTGCAATAGTGAACACGACTCCGAAAAAGAGCGCGAATACATTGAGATGTTGGAGGCCAACCAGGTAGATGGCATCATTTCAGGAAGCCATAATTTGGGCATTGAAGATTACAACCGGGTAACTGCTCCTATCATTGCTTTTGACCGCAACCTCTCCCCAGAAATTCCGGTTGTCTCTTCAGACAACTACGCTGGCGGGGTGCTTGCAGCAGAAACTTTAGTAAAAACCGGAGCCCGAAAGATTATCATGATCACAGGTAATGACAACTCTAACTCCCCAACTGGCTTGCGTCATGCGGGATTTGCATCAGTTCTACCTGAGTCCATGATCATTAATGTTTCCAGTGATTTCTCCCCTATTCGCAAAGAAATGGAAATCAAACAGATTTTAACCCACCACAAACCAGATGCCATTTTTGCCTCCGATGATTTGACGGCGATCTTGATCATGAAAGTCGCTAGAGAATTAGATATTCAGATTCCTCAGGATTTGAAAGTGATTGGTTATGATGGAACCCAGTTCATCGAGACCTATACACCTGAACTGACAACCATCCAACAACCCCTCGAAGACATTGCTATCCTCATGGTGGATCTTTTACTCCAAAAGATAGAAGGAAAAAAAGTAGCAACTACCGGTTATTTCTTGCCCGTTAGTCTCCACTCTGGAAAAAGTGTCTAAAAGCAATATCCCCTCAGTAGAAACTGTGGGGATATTTTTTACCAAAAAAAGAGCCAGTAGGCTCTTTTTACTTATTCTTCTGTCACAAATTGACTGAGGACACCGTTGACAAATCGTGAAGAGGTTTCATCTGAAAAGGCCTTGGCCAATTCCACCGCTTCATTGACTGCGACGATCTGTGGTGTATCAAACTCTGTCATTTCATAAATTCCCAGACGAAGGATATTTTTCTCTACCAAGGTCAAGCGCTCAACAGTCCAGCCGGTTTTCAAATGTTGACCGATTTGTTGGTCTAGTTGATCTTTTGACTGATAGACACCCGTCACGAGATTCATGAGAAAGGCAGGTAGATCGACTTCTTTGTCTTCTGCTAGGTCCTTGTCATGTAGATAAGCAAAGCGACAAGCTTCAACAATGTCTCCATCGTATTCCAAGGCCATCAAGGCTTGGAAGGCGCGCTCGCGCAAATCTCGACGTGATTCTAATAAAATTTCATCAGTCATTGAGGAAGTCCTCATTAAACAAGTCTTTCAAGTCTGGTTTTGGAGATTTTTCCGTTGCGATACCGACAACGTGAATGTTGACAGCATCCAAGGTTACATCTGCCATATCATAAACTGCAGACTTGACCGCTTTTTGAATGGCTACAGCGACAGATGGTACAGCCACTCCATATTCTAAATAGAGATAGATGTCTACTGAAACTTGACCATCTTCTTCTGTATGAAGGTAGACGCCACGTCCAAGGGAGCGTTTGGATAAGCTATCTGAAACACTCTTGTTTTCAAGCGAATAGACACCCTCTACTTTTGCTGTCGCAATCGCAATAATTTTTTCTAATACACGTGGTGCAATAACGATGTCACCAAATTGTTCAGTTGCCATAGAAGTTCCTTTCTATTTGACACCCTGAGATGTCTCTTATGCACGAGAAACGTAAGTTCCTTCAGTAGTGTTAATGACCAATTTTTGTCCAGCTTCGATGAAGTCAGGAACGTTTACGACCAAACCAGTTTCCATTGTAGCAGGTTTACCAGAACCAGTCACTGTAGCACCTTTGATAGATGGTTGAGTTTCTGCAACAGTCAATTCAACAGTTGTAGGAACTGTTACACCGATGACTTCGCTTCCGTAGAATTGAATTTTTACTTCTGAGTTTTCAAGGATATAAAGCAATTCTTGTTCTACATTCACAACTGGAATTTCATATTGGTCATATGTTTCAGTGTTCATGAAGTAGGCTGTATCATCCATTTTGTACAAGTATTGAGCTGGAACAGTTTCGATAATCGCTTGTTCAAATTTTTCTTCTGGACGGTAGCTTGTATCAAATGTTGAACCAGTACGGACATCACGCAATTTCATACGCATGATAGTATTTCCTTTACCTGGTTTGTGGTGGCTAGCTTCCAAAACGCGGATCAATTTTCCGTCAGCTGTTTCAAAAGTCATACCAGCTTTCAATTTACTTGCTTCGATCATGTTTTATTACCTCTTTTTTAAAAATAGATTACTCTTTATTGTAACACACTATTTGATTTTTCTCAAACAGCAATTACCTCTTTTGGAGAAGAAAGGATTGCTATGGACCGCCCCTGATCCATCCACATCCAAATTACCCTTTGCTTCTTTCGTGTTTTGTTCTGTTAGTTCCTATACCAAAATGGATAGGGCTCCAAATAAGATGTCAGGGAGAAGAACTCCTCTACAATTCATTTCATAGTCTTCTCTTCACATCTCTGTCTAAACAGAAGTTAAGAGAAACGTATATTTTAAAGGACAATCAATTCTTTAGGAGCAAGAGTCAAGACTTCACAACCTGTTTCTGTGATCAAAAGGTCATCTTCGATCCGCACACCAGAGAGACCTTCAATATAAATACCTGGCTCATCTGTTAAGACCATCCCTGCTTGAATCGCTTCTTTAGACGTTTGGCTGAAGTATGGTTCTTCGTGGATATCTAGCCCAATCCCATGACCGATTCCATGAGTAAAGTATTGACCATAGCCGGCTCTTTCGATCACATCACGTGGGATTTTATCAAAATCACGGAAGCCAAGTCCATCTTTAGCAGCATCAATCAAGGCTTGATTGGCTTTCAAAACGGTTTCGTAAATTTCTCTTTCCTTGTCGCTGACATGTCCTGCATAGATAGTCCGTGTCATATCGCTGACATAGTGGTTATACAAGCAACCAAAATCAAGGGTCAAGGCATCTCCTGCTGAAATCACCCGATCACTTGGAGTCGCGTGAGGCATGGCAGAGCGTTCACCAGCTGCCGAGATAATATCAAAAGATACACCAGAAGCTCCCAACTCCCGCATTCTAAAATCGAGGAAAGTTGCTGCTTCCAACTCTGTCGTTTTCCCTACCTTGATATAATCCAAAATATCACGGAAGGCTTGGTCAGAGATACTACAAGCTTTTTTAATGGCCGCAATCTCCGTTTCATCCTTAATCAAGCGCAATTCCATGACAAAATTCGCTAGGGATTGAAGGGTAATGCCACTGAAAACAGAAGCCATACGGGCATGGTAGGCTACCGTCACTTCGTCCTCAAAACCAAGTTCTTTGATTCCAAGGTCCTTAACGATCTCTGCAGCTGCAGTCAACTCATCGCGGGTTTCCACAATCTCTACAAAATGAAAACAAGTCGCATGGGCATGGATGGTGTAGCGCGAATCTGTAAAGAGTACCACACGTTCTTCTGTCACCAAAGCAGTTCCGTTTGAACCCCAGAAATTGGTCAAATAATAAACATTTTTCAAATTGTTAATCAATACTGCTTTGAGGTTTTGGGCTTTCATTTTGTTTCTTAAGTTGCTGATCCGTTGATTCATTGTAATTTTCCTTTCAAATATTGTCCTGTGTAGCTAGCAGGATTTGCTGCTACTTCTTCTGGTGTTCCGGTCGCAATAATGGTTCCACCACCGACACCACCTTCTGGTCCTAAATCGATGATATGGTCTGCTGTCTTAATGACATCCAAATTGTGCTCAATCACAAGGACCGTATTGCCATCATCCACAAACCGCTCTAAGACTTTGATCAAGCGAGAAATGTCTTCGGTATGGAGTCCGGTCGTTGGTTCATCCAAGATATAGAAGGATTTTCCTGTAGAGCGCTTGTGCAATTCAGAAGCCAACTTCATCCGTTGCGCCTCCCCACCTGAAAGAGTAGTCGCTGGTTGGCCTAGTGTTACATAGCCCAAGCCCACATCTTGGATGGTCTTGAGTTTGCGTTCAATTTTTGGAATGTGCTTGAAGAATTCAACTGCCTTGTTGACCGTCATATCCAGCACTTCTGCAATATTTTTTTCCTTGTAGTGGACTTCAAGGGTTTCACTATTGTATCGACGTCCATGGCAGACCTCACAAGGAACGAAGACATCTGGCAAGAAGTGCATTTCAATCTTGATGATCCCATCTCCTGAGCAGGCTTCACAACGCCCGCCCTTGACATTGAAACTAAAGCGGCCTTTTTTATAGCCCCGAATTTTGGCTTCATTGGTCTGAGCAAAGAGATCGCGAATGTCATCGAAGACGCCTGTATAGGTCGCTGGATTGGAACGAGGAGTCCGGCCAATCGGGCTTTGGTCAATGTCGATCAAGCGATCGATATGCTCAATCCCCTGAATCGTCTTGTATTTCCCTGGTTTTTCCGAATTGCGGTTGAGCTTTTGAGCGATGGCTTTTTTCAAGATGCCATTGATCAATGTCGATTTTCCAGAACCGGAAACTCCAGTGACTGCGATAAATTTGCCCAGAGGAAAGCGCGCTGTGATGTCTTGTAAGTTATTCTCACTGGCTCCTGTTATTTCAATATAGTGGCCATTCCCTGAACGGCGTTCCGTTGGAACCGGAATCTTGCGCTTGCCGGACAAGTACTGACCTGTGATGGATTTGCTGTTGCGAGCCACCTGCTTTGGAGTTCCTGCTGCAACGATCTCTCCCCCAAAGACACCGGCACCTGGGCCGACGTCGATCAGGTAGTCTGCCTCTCTCATGGTATCTTCATCATGTTCGACGACGATCAAGGTGTTGCCTAAATCACGCATCTTCTTGAGACTGGCAATCAGGCGGTCATTGTCCCTTTGATGGAGGCCAATAGACGGCTCATCCAAGATATAAAGGACACCAGAGAGGTTGGAACCGATCTGGGTTGCCAAACGAATACGCTGGCTTTCTCCACCTGATAAGGTCCCAGCCGATCGTGACAGGGTCAAGTAATTGAGCCCCACATTGTTTAAGAAGGTCAAGCGATCCTTAATCTCTTTTAGGATCGGTCTTGCAATCGTAGCTTCATTGTCCGTTAAGACCAGTTGGTCCACGGCTTTTAAGTGGTCCGCAATCGATAGATCTGACACTTCCCCGATATGCATCCCCTTCTCCCCACCAACACGAACAGAAAGTGCTTGGTCATTGAGACGGTAGCCATGGCAGGTTGCACAGGTCAATTCGTTCATATAAGAGCGCATTTGGTTGCGGGTGAAATCACTATTGGTCTCACGAAAACGACGGTGAATGTTATTTACGACCCCTTCAAAAGGAATTTCGATATCCCGAACCCCACCAAACTCATTTTCATAGTGGAAGTGGAATTCCTTGCCATTTGACCCATAGAGGACCAAGTCCTTTTCTTCTTGAGAAAGATCGGAAAAAGGTCGGTCCATATCAATACCAAAATGGATCATGGCCTGCTCCAACATCTGAGGATAGTAGTTAGAAGAGATCGGATTCCAAGGAGCAAGTGCTCCTTCACGAAGGCTTAAGCGATCATCTGGCACCACCAAATCCAAGTCCACCTCTAGCTTAATACCCAGCCCATCACAGTCTGGACAAGATCCAAAAGGCGCATTGAAAGAAAAGAGACGGGGCTCTAATTCAGGAACGGTAAAGCCACAGACTGGACAAGCATAATGCTCCGAAAAGAGCAGTTCCTTTCCATCCATGGTATCAATCACCACATAACCGTCCGCTATCCGAAGGGCTGCCTCAATCGAATCAAAGAGACGCGAGCGGATGCCCTCTTTGATCACGATTCGGTCCACCACCACTTCAATCGTGTGCTGTTTGCTTTTAGACAGTTCTGGAACCTCTGTCACATCATAGATCTCACCGTCAACTCGAACCCGAACATAGCCGTCTTTTTGGACTTTTTCAATTATATTCTTGTGCTGGCCTTTTTTCTTGCGGATAATGGGAGCTAGAATTTGCAGGCGTTGGCGCTCTGGTAATTCCAAGACTTGATCGACAATTTGCTCAACCGAAGAAGCGGTAATAGCCCCATGTCCATTGATACAATAAGGCGTCCCTACACGCGCATAGAGCAGGCGCAGGTAGTCATTGATCTCTGTTGCCGTCCCCACTGTAGAACGTGGGTTTTTACTGGTCGTTTTTTGGTCGATGGAAATGGCTGGACTCAAGCCGTCAATAGAGTCGACATCTGGTTTTTCCATATTTCCCAAGAATTGCCGAGCATAGGCCGATAAGCTCTCCACATAGCGGCGCTGACCTTCTGCATAGAGGGTATCAAAGGCAAGACTGGACTTTCCAGATCCAGACAAACCCGTCACCACGACTAATTTGTCCCGTGGAATTTCCACGTCTATATTTTTTAAATTATGGGCACGTGCCCCATGAATGACAATTTTATCTTGCATGTTCTTACTCTAATCACCTTTTTGTTAACCTCCATTATAACAAATTTTTTAGTATTCTTTTATCCAAAACCGTCCTTTTTCTGATATAATGTTAAGGTGTAAAGAAACAAGGGGAGGCACCATGAAACAGGTCTTTTTATCGACAACGACTGAATTTAAGGAAATAGAGACGCTGGAACCTGGTAGCTGGATCAACCTTGTCAATCCTTCCCAAAGTGAATCGATGGAAATCGCCTCTGCTTTTAACATCGATATTGCCGACTTACGGGCACCACTCGATGCGGAAGAAATGTCCCGTATGACCATCGAAGATGAGTATACCTTGATCATCGTCGACGTTCCCATCAAGGAAGAGCGGAACAATCAGACCTACTACGTGACGATTCCGCTAGGGATTATCCTGACAGAAGAGGCTATTATCACGACTTGCTTGGAGAAATTGCCGCTTCTAGATATCTTTATCAACCGACGCTTGCGGAATTTCTATACCTTTATGCGATCGCGCTTTATCTTTCAGATCCTCTATCGTAACGCCGAACTCTACTTGTCTGCGCTTCGTACCCTGGATCGAAAGAGTGAACAGATTGAAAGTCAATTGCACAAATCAACGCGTAATGAAGAGTTGATTGAGTTGATGGAGTTAGAAAAAACCATCGTCTACTTTAAGGCCTCTCTGAAAACCAATGAGCGCGTGATCAAGAAATTGACCAGCGCCACTAGTAACATCAAGAAATACTTAGAAGACGAAGATCTGCTGGAAGATACCTTGATCGAAACCCAGCAGGCCATTGAGATGGCGGATATTTATGGAAATATCCTACACTCCATGACCGATACCTTCGCATCAATCATCTCCAACAACCAAAATAACATCATGAAGACCTTGGCCATGGTAACCATCGTCATGTCCATCCCAACCATGATTTTCTCAGCTTACGGGATGAACTTCAAGGACAATGAATTACCGCTCAATGGAGAACCAAATGCCTTTTGGCTGATCATTTTCATCGCTTTTGCCCTGACCGGTTCTCTCGTCGTCTACCTCATCCATAAAAAATGGTTCTAACACCTACTAATAACACTAAGGAGTATTTATGTCTCAATTTGATTTGAATCAACTCAGCAAGAAAAACCAGGAATTTATCCGCATCGCCAAACACCAATTGCTTGAAAACGGGAAATCAGAGGAAGAAGCAGAAAGCCTCATCCAAGAAATCCTTCCAGCTATCCATGAAAACCAAGGAAAAGGGATTCCGGCACGGACTCTTTTTGGAGCTCCAACTGTTTGGGCGAATTCTTTCAGCGAGAAAGAACGCTATGAAAAAGAGCATCCGAAATTAAACGATGCTCCCTCCCTTATGATTTTGGATTCCTTCCTCTTTATCTTTGGTGTCTTTGCTGCGATTAGCGCCTTTATGAACTTGGTTGCACCGCGTCGTACTGGCTATGGTTTGATCACCTTGATCCTTGGAAGTTTGACAGGTGCTCTGCTCTTGTATCTCATGTACTACTTCTTCTATCAGTATATGGATGGCACAAAAGATCGCAGTGAGCGTCCCTCTCTTTGGAAATCCATGCCGATTCTTGTCGGCGTCATGTTCCTTTGGGTCATCGTCTTGTCCTTTACCTCATTACTTCCACAAGTCCTCAACCCAACTATTCCAGATGTTTTTGCCATCGTTTTAGGAGCTCTAGCGCTTGTCCTTCGCTTCTACCTCAAGAAACGCTTTAATATTAAAAGTTCGAGCACAGCACCTGCAACTCGACGCTAAAAAGAAACGGATGAAGTTTTCATCCGTTTTTGTTTTACTGTATTTCCCTGTTCAACCTTTTTGAAAAATAGAGGACTAAGTCATCATTGTTTTCACAAGAACTGTAAGGGGCCAAGGGGCGATCCCTAAACCAAATTCCAGATCCATCTGGGATATAGCCTCGTTTAACATACAGTCTTTGAGCTGGGCCATAACCCGAGTGTAAACCAACCCCTAAAGTAACAATCTCTGATAGTAGCCGGACTCTTTTTTCCGCCTCTTCTAAGAGTTGATTCCCAATTCCTCGACTTCTAAATGGCTCAAAAACATTAAAATCAGTTAGTTCAGGATAGACTCCCACGAAAGGGCCGTGCTTGGCAGCAGGCAATATAGTGATATAGCCTGCCACAAATCCATCCGACTCAGCTACTAATACGTGCCTTTCTCCATTATCCTGATCCTGAAAATAGCTGGTCAAGATATCCTTTCTACCCGGCCACCCTTGGTGGATAAAGGCTTGAGAAATGTGCTCAATATCTGCCTTTATCATCCTCCTGATGATTACACCTTCCTTCATAGTTCCCTCCTTGATACATTTCTTCCCACATTATAACACGATTAGAGCTAGGGAAAGGTCAAAGAGGTCCACCGGACCTGAAAAAAAGACCCACCAGGGTCTTACTCGCTTTCTTGTTTTCAAGCTCGTGAAAAAGAGGTCCCCCGGACCTCTTTTTTAATCTTCGTTTACGAAAGGCATCAAAGCCATTACGCGAGCGCGTTTGATAGCTGTTGTTACTTTACGTTGGTTCTTCGCTGAAGTTCCAGTTACACGACGAGGAAGGATTTTCCCACGTTCTGAAACGAAACGGCTAAGAAGCTCAGTATCTTTGTAATCGACATATTCGATTTTGTTTGCTGCGATGTAATCAACTTTTTTACGGCGTTTGAATCCGCCACGACGTTGTTGAGCCATGTTTAATTCTCCTTTATAGTTTTAATTCGTTAAACCCATTCTTAGAATGGAAGATCGTCGTCTGAGATATCCATTGGATTAGCTCCAAATGGATTTTCTTCACGACCAAAGTTTGGCGCTGCATTGCTTGGTTCAGATCCACCAAAGCTTGGAGTTGCATTTCCAGCAAAACCACCGTTGCCTGATGAATAGCCACCACCTGCATGCCCTTCGCGTGCTGCACGGCTTTCCAATAGTTGGAAGCTGTCTGCTACGACTTCAGTGACATAAACACGTTGACCTTGCTGGTTTTCGTAATTACGTGTTTGAATGCGACCGGTAATCCCAATCAAAGCACCTTTCTTAGCCCAGTTGGCTAAGTTTTCTGCTTGCTGACGCCAGATCACACAGTTGATGAAATCGGCTTCGCGCTCTCCATTTTGACTCTTGAAGTTGCGGTTGACAGCTAGGCTGAAAGTAGCAACTGCTTGATTGCTTGGAGTGTAGCGAAGTTCAGCATCACGGGTCATACGACCGACAAGTACAACATTGTTAATCATAAGTCACCTCTGATGATTTCTTACGCGTCAACTTTTACGATCATGTGACGAAGAATGTCACCGTTGATTTTTGAAAGACGGTCGAACTCGTTAAGAGCTACAGCGTCGTTCGCTTCAACGTTTACGATGTGGTAAAGTCCTTCACGGAAATCTTGGATTTCGTATGCAAGACGACGTTTTTCCCAATCTTTTGATTCAACAACAGTTGCACCGTTGTCAGTCAAGATAGAATCGAAACGTGCTACCAAAGCGTTTTTAGCTTCTTCTTCAATGTTTGGACGAATAATATAAAGAATTTCGTATTTAGCCATTGATAATGTTCCTCCTTTTGGACTAATGACCCCCTGTCTTTGCAAGGGGTAAGTGAGGTTTACTCACAAGAAACTATTATACCAGACTTTTCGAACAAAGGCAAGAATTATCTTTAGGATTTGAAAAATGATTCTGGACGTCCCCTTCGAGAAAAAAGAAAGAAATGTCCTAAAAAATGACATTTTATAGAAGAAACCCCTCCTCTTCTTTCTCCTCTTTCCTTAAAGAAAACTGATATCAGTTAGCTTTAAGCTTGAGTCTTTATACTAGCTACAACAAATCTCAAGAAACGAGGAACGATTATGAATTATCTTATCATCCCCGCCTATCAACCGGATCTGAATCTTGTCAAACTGGTTCGCCTGGTTCACGCTAAGAGCGATCTCCACATCATCGTCATCGACGATGGGAGTGACGCTGACAAGAAAGTGATCTTTGACAAATTAGAGGGTCTTGCGACAGTTCTGACTCATGAGCACAACCAAGGAAAAGGACAAGCACTCAAGACTGCTTATGCCTACATCCTAGAAAGAGGCACCTATGGAAGCATTGTTACAGCTGATGCAGACGGTCAGCACAAAATTTGGGATATTTTCAGGGTTGTTAACCAATCTCAAGAGCATCCTGGAACACTTATTCTAGGAGCACGCGCCTTCTCTGGAAAAGTTCCTTTGCGTTCTGCTTTCGGAAATAAATTGACTCGTTTCTTGTTTAAGCAACAAACAGGGGTCGCTGTGACAGATACGCAGACTGGCCTTCGAGCCTTTACAACCAACATGATCCCCTTTATGTTAGAAATCGAGGGACAACGGTATGAGTACGAAATGAATGTACTCCTCGCAGCAAGCAAATCCTTCCCCATCGTGGAAGTTCCCATCGAGACGGTCTACATCAATGACAACGAAGGCTCCCATTTCCGACCTATTCGAGATGGCCTCATGATCTACAAGGACATGTTCAAGTTTGCCCTCTCCTCTCTGAGTAGTTTTATCGTTGACTATCTGGTCTACGCCTTCTTCCTTTTCGTGATGATGGCCGTGCCCATTAGTCTGCGTATTCTCCTAGCGAATGGGATCGCTCGTGTGACGAGTTCCATCTTTAACTACTCGACCAATAAGCACCTGGTCTTTAAGAATAAAGATAGTGTCGCTAAAACTGGAAGTGGCTACTTTGGTCTAGCTCTTGGCCTCTTTATTCTCGATACGCTCTTGATTCGACTCTTCTATACTGCTTTCGGGCTCAATCTCCTGATCAGTAAGATTGTCGTCGGCTTCCTCCTCTTTCTGGTCTCATGGGTGATCCAGAAAAAAGTGATCTTCAAAGAAAGGACTGCTCCCCACCATGAAATTCTTTAAAAAATCCTACACCTATGCTGCCTGCTTTGGCCTTCTTTTGACCAGCAGTTTTAGCTACTCGATGCTCAAGACCTTTGTCTTATCCGATGCCATCCAAACCGTAAAAGCTACGACTACGGACACCAAGGCAGCCAAAAAAGCAGCTGCATCGGCTACAACGACCGATACTAGCTATTCAGATGACAATATCCAGGTGAACCTAACAGAAAAAACGGTTGAAAATACCCAGGTTTACATTGCAGATATCACAGTCAGCTCATCTGACTACCTCAAAACAGCCTTTGCACAAAACACTTACGGAACCAACGTGACTGCTAAGACCTCTGTCACAGCCGCCAACAACAGTGCCATTCTAGCAGTGAATGGTGACTATTACGGGGCTAACAGTACAGGATACGTCATCCGAAATGGAGTGGTCTACCGCGATACCGTTCGGGAAGATGCAAGCAATGGTGACCTAGCCATTTACAAGGATGGATCCTTCAAAATTATCTACGAAGACGAGATCTCTGCAGATCAATTGGTCAAGGACGGGGTCGTCAATCTCCTCGCTTTCGGTCCTTCCTTAGTTGAAAATGGAGAAATTACTGTCGATACCAACTCAGAGGTTGGGCAATCTATGGCATCCAACCCACGGACAGCGATTGGGATCATCGATGAAAACCACTACATTATCGTCGTGTCAGACGGACGGACTTCAGAAAGTGAAGGCCTGTCTCTCTACCAATTAGCAGAAGTGATGAAGTCTTATGGCGTTAAAACAGCCTACAACCTGGATGGGGGTGGATCTTCTACCCTTTACTTCAATGGCCAAGTTATTAACAAACCAACAACAAATGGTACTATCTCAGAAAGGGCGGTGAGTGACATTGTCTACATCGGTTACTAATCCTATTAAACAACGGTTTAAAAAAACGATTCTCTGGTACACTCTGATTTCAGCTTTCTTCTTCGTTGGAAGTCGCATTTACGAACACTTTAGTTTTGGCGAAACCTCCGCCTTCATGCACTACCTCTTCTTGATTCCTTTGATCGGTGGCGCCCTACTAGTGGCTCTACAGTTGATGGTGAAAGGCTTCTCTCGACTGAGTCTCAATCTTTGGAATTCAGGAGTAGCTACGCTCACAGCCGGGGCCCTCTACCGAGGGATTGTCAACCTCTCTGGTCGATCTACCACAATGGATCAACCCTATTATTACCTTGGAGTTGCCTTTCTAGCACTAGCTCTGATCAGCCTCTTCTTTGTCCGCAGTGTCTGGGTGGAAAAAACAGCCTAAGATATCAAAAACGTCCGTTTCTTAAAAGAACGGACGTTTTTTAGGGTAACTTAACGGATGAAGAACTTAGCCTTCACGTTTTTTGCTGGCTACAAATCCTGCTAAAGCTAGTGAGGTCATGCCAAAGAGGCTAAGGACGGTTGAAGCCAATTCATCTTGACCTGTTTTTGGAAGACCAGTTGCTTGTGTAGCAACTACTTCAGCTTGACCACCCGTATGATAAGTGACAGCGACTGGTTTGTTTGTTGCCACTTCTTTTGTTTCGCTTGCAGCTGGTTGAGCTGGAGTTACTGGAGTTTCGGATACTACTAGTTGGTCTGGGGTCACTGGGATTTCTGATTGACGACTTGGCACTTCATCTATCACTAGTGTCGGATTTTCTGGTTGAATCCATGGTTCTACAATCGCTCCACTGTGTACCTCTGGGTTTGGCTTGATAACGTCTTTGACCAAAGAAAGAAGATGGTAGTTGATCCGATTGCTCACTTCATAAAGGAAATCATTTTCCGCAACATGATAGCCTGCCGGGAGATCGACATGGACACGATAGGAACCGTTCATCAGCATCGTCTCAAAGCGCAGAAGATCATAGATGCTTTGTGGGAGAAGTCGGCTGATACCGTCATTCCCTACCACTTTTACAACCGTTCCGGCTGGGACTGGCTGATCAAATCCAATGGTCAATTTATTTTCATCTAAATAATGGAAGGCAAAGGTTACTTTTGGATGTGGATTCTCAGGTGAAACGGTCACCTTTTTCACCAGCTCTGTTCCCCAATCATAATGGTAATCAGATAGGGTGATCTTGGCTGTATAAGTACCAAAAGGCAAGTCTGGGAAGGTGCCACCATTATAGGAAGCATTGAACTCTCCTTCCACTACACGTCCTTGGTCGTCCACCACTTGGTAACGAACGACGGATGGATAATAAGAAATGACTTCGCCACTGCTATCTGTGAAGACGACTTCTAGGGTACCCTTTTCAGCCTTCGGTTTTTCAGACTCTGTCTCACTTGGTTGTTCATCTGAACTGGTTTCATTCGTCGGAGTCGTTGCCTCTACTTTCTTTCCTTCAATGTCCATCTCAGTGGTATTGTAGACCTTATCCCAGATGGTATAACGAACAGTAGAAGGGTCCACTCCTTCTGGAAGAAGATAGCTACCATCCTCTTGGGGTTCCAAGGCCACTGTTTCCCCATCTTTGACGTAGGACAGATAAGTCCCTGCTAAACCACTACCGGTTTCAAGTACCTTACCTGGTCGGAAAATCCGTGTTGCTGGATCGTACTGAGCACTTCCAGACTCGATGCTTGGAGCCGTATTGTCAATCTTAACCTTGAAGTTAAGCTCTTGTTGCTTGGCCCCTGAAGCAGTTGGACGGTAAGTGATCACAAATTGGTATTCCCCATCTGGTAATTGCTTGCCGTCTTTGTCCAAGCCTTCCCAAGAGATTTCATAAAACTCTTCACTGCGATTCCCAATCCGGTAACTCCAGTCCGTCTTACGATGTACTTCATTTCCGACCTCGTAAATTGGATTAGCACGAGCTGTGTCATCCTTCTTGTAGACTGATAGGTGTACATTTTCAACATTGCGAAGCATGACGGCTTTTACCTTGACACTATCAAAGCTGGAATCGTTGTTCGGAGAGAAGTAGAGTTGATCCCCGTCAAAGCGATCCCCATCCTGACCAAGAGTTTTGGCTACGGACTCTCCATTTTCATAGACATAACTAATCAAAGAGGTAAAGTGATTGTCTGGATGACGCTCTGGAGTTTCTGGGACTTTTTCATCTGGATAATCGGTCTTATCCTTGTAGTAGTAAAACGGCTTGTCGCTACCTGTATATTCGTAGATAGGCTTTTCAATGCCACGCAGATTTTGGTAATCCCCATGGAAACCAACATAAGGGAGGCTGACCAGATGTTTTTGGGTGCTGGCATCTTTAACCAGTACAAAACCTTCTAAGAAATAACCATTTGGCATTTGCTTGCTGAGCTCTTCCTTGTACTTGCTTGCATCAACTGCTACGTGGATGGTCCGCTGACCATTGGCTGGGATAGTGACCGTTTCCTTACCGTCTAAAGTTTCTAATAGACGAGGATGGAGGGTGAATTTGCCATCTTGAACTTGATCTGTCTGAAGAGTGGTTTCATATCGAACAGACTTATCTTGATTGGAAAGATTGTGGATGGTCACATCAAATTCAAAGGTATCTGTGACATTGCCAAGTGTCAGGCTACTTTTAGCATCTTTTGCCGTCACATAGAGATCACCTAGTGCCGCAGCTGTGACATCCATAACCCCCGCTCCTTGCTGACGAACAGAGGAATAGGCATGCGTTTCCTCATCTACATGAGGGATCGCTGTACTCATAGTCATTTGTTTGACTAGAACCTGTAGTTGTTCTGGGCTAAGATGAGGGAAGCGCTCCTTCAAGGCTTGTTTCACCAGTACAGTGGCTCCCGCAGCATGAGGAGAGGCCATGCTGGTTCCCCTATCCATATAGTACTCCCCATTATTAACAGATGAGTAGATCATTCCTCCTGGAAGGGTGACATCCGGTTTGAGATCCCCATCAGCTGATAGCCCCCAAGAGGAGAAGTCAGATAGTTGATTGGCTGCATCGTAAGGCACACGTTTGAATTTATTGGCAATATGGAGCTGGTAATCATTGGCATGTTGAGCCAAAACAAGTCCAGCAGCGTGGCCAATAACCCCAACTGGGAATCGTTCCCCCAGTCCTTCTAAGTCAAAGCTTACAGGATTATTGCCCTGCTCTTTAGTCTGGTAGAAGATCACCCCTGTAGCACCAGCTCTTTTCAGCTCTTTGACCTTATCCACATCCGAAACTTCGCCACCTCGCTCCGTAAGGACTAAGTGCCCATTGATACTATCAGCTTGGTAGTGGTCGATCCCTCCCTTTTCCACATGGAGATAGCTTTGAGAGATGGTTGTCCGAAAGGCGTCACGTTCTACAAAGGAATGCATCGGAATCTTGCCCTCTGGGAAGTCTTTTGAATCTTTTAATGCATCTACGGTCAAACTTGCTTCTGTCGACTCATGCTTGGTTAGACTATTAATAGACGCGACTGAGATGACATTTGGATTGACGGAAGGCGTCCCTGTCATTCCGTAATCTGGTGTGGTGGCCAGTGGCTTGCTGTGCCAGAAGCCATTGGTCGCCATATTGGTAGAAGCGACTGTAATGGTTACTCCCGCCTTTCTTGCTGTATCAAAGGCCTGGCGAGTGATCTCTCCAACATCATAAACAGAGCCTGAAGCTGTTCCCAAACTCATATTGATGGAATCCGCCCCTAATTTGACCGCATCTTCTACCGCTTTAGTGTAGATGAAATTTTGAACTTGACCTCCCTTGGTATCTGAGAAAACACGTAGAAACATCAGTTGGGCTTCTGGAGCAACACCACGGATAATTTCACCATTTGGAGAAGGTTGAGAAGCGTTTCCCACAGCAGTTCCTGCTACGTGAGCCCCGTGTGAAATTGGATCGTCTTCTTTGACATTGTCGTCCATATCACTGTAGTTATGAATGTAGACAATTTTATTGTTGTACCATTTGCCGTAAGTGATCCCCGCTTTTTTCTTAGCCTCTTCAATTTCCGCTTCACTCTTGTACTTGGCCTTACTGATATCTGTCAGACGAAAAACATCATGAGCAGGGTCCACACCGGAATCAATGATCGCAACTACCTGCCCTTGACCCTTGATTCCCTTATCCCAGAGGGGTTGTAAATTGATCAGACTATTTTCTTCACTGACCTTGGTCGTAGTTGAAGTCGGTGATGTAGGTGTAGGCTGTGTTTCCGCCACTCTGGTCCGACCAAGTGGAGCATAATCTACAGCGTCTACACGCGCTAGTCCCCGAATCTTTTTAGCATCTCCATAAGTCGTCTCTAGAGCCAAGCCGTTAAAAAGCAGATTAAAGTCATATAATTTTTTAAATTGAATGGATTGCTTTTCGAGCTCTTTCAAAAACTGTTCATGATCCTGATTGGTTTTTTCGATGCGAGTTTCTTTTGAAGTCGGAGATACTTCTCCAATGCCCTCAGAAACCTTTTCTTTCAAGCGAACCAGCACCTCAACTGGGCTTGTTTCTTCTAAATTTTCCTTTACTGGCTCAATAGAAGTCGTAATTGGAGTAGCAACCCCATTTTCTTTTGGCGCTTCCGCAACAGAAGGCGAAGCCTTCTCTGCTTCTACTTGATTTGTAGCCGAACTGCTTGTATCGATTGAAGATGAAGGTAGAGACTGATTTGTCTTTTCCTTACTCTCAATCTCAGCTGTAGCAAGGTTTTTAGAAGCAGTATCTTCTATAACTGAAGTGGGCATACTGTCCTTGGTAGCCGGAATCGGTTCTGCTGTTTTCTCATCTGTTGCTGCGGTTTCTGGCACCACTACAGAAGGCTCTACGACAGAGGGTGTTGGTACGATCGTATCAGCTGAAACGGCTGAACCCATTAGAAAGGTACCAATCAAAACAGAAGCGACTCCAATTGCGTATTTACGAATGGAAAAACGCTGTTGTCGATGAAATTCCATAAAAACTCCTTTTTACACACTAGGTTAAGGTAGCTTCACACTACCTTAACCCTTATTTTATTCTTGCAACTAAACTAATAGAAGATTATCCTTGATCTGGACGATTTTTCTTCAAGCGGATAGCACCAAAAGTGAGAAGAAGAACCATCAAACCTACCATCCCTGTTTGTTCATTTTCTTGTCCTGTATTTGGAAGAGAAGGTGATGATTGACTTGAGACCTCTTTAGTCGACGGATCCATTTCTGATACTCTTTCAAGATCTTTCTGGAACATTGGACGGATATCTGTCTTTTTCGCGACTATTGGATGGCTATCGATTACAGCCGGTTGTTTTCCTTTTTCACCTTCTTGCGTCATCGTTGACGGTTGAGGAGATGGAATAGAAGAAGATGGGATAATTGGATCTTCTACCTGGTCATCTGAAACTTCGATAAAACTGGTCAAGTAACGATTGATACGCTCACCAACTGTATAGAAGAAGTCGTTTTCCACTGCACGATAACCTTTTGGTAGATCAATATGGATCTGATAGTCTCCATTCACCAGAATCTTTTCAAAGGTCTTCGGTTCATAAAGAGTTTGATCCAACTCCACTTTCTGACCGGTCTTTTTATCGATGGCAAAGACGCGGGTGCCGTTTGGAAGTTCTTTATCAAAGACGAGATCAAAGCGATTTTTGTCGATATAGTGGTAGACAAATTTGACCACACCTTCTGGATGCTCTTTGCTCAATTCAACTGTTACCGTTGTTGGAGAAGCCCAAGAGTAATTTTGGTCTTGACCGACGACTTTTACAGTATAGGTTCCAAATGGAAGAGTTGGTAGTGGATCTTCATAATAAATATTAAATTCCTTATCAATCCGATTTCCTTTGCTGTCAAACACTTGGTAACGCATCATTTCTGGATATTGATTGGTCGCCTCTCCTTTTTCATTGACAATTTGTACTTCTAAACGGCCGACTGTAGCTTCACTAGTTTCATGTGTTGGACTTGCATCCTCTGTTCCGGCTTTTTCAGTCGTACTTTCTTCCGAGACAGTCTTTCCATCCAAAGTCAAGGTATTGGTATTATTGACCTGATCCCAAATATAGAAACGCACTGTTTTTAGATCGACTCCTTCAGGGATGAGATAGGTTCCATCTTCGTTTGGAGTGATTTCTACTTCCTGACCATCTTTTTGGTAGGAGAGGTATTTACCAGCTAGCCCACTACCCGTTTCAACAATCTCACCTGGCTTAAAGAGGCGCGTTGTTGGATCATACAGATCCTTGGTGTTAGCCAATTGTGGCACTTGCTTATCGACCTTGACCTTTAAGACAATCTCTTGAGGTTTGGCACCAGGTGTGCTTGGACGATAAGTGACTACATATTGATAGTCCCCATCTGGAACAAGCTGATTGTTATTGTCCTTGCCTGCCCACTGTGTCGCATAAAGAATCTTACTACGATCGTTGATCCGCCAGCCATAATCTGATTTTTTCTGGCTCTCATTGCCTTTTTCAAAAATTGGATGTTCTCTCTTGATATCATCCGCACGATAAACTGTCAGGTGAATATTGTCCACATTTCTTAAGACCACTGCATTGAGTTTGACACTATCATAGGATCCATCATCATTTGGCGAGAAGACGAGCTGATTTCCATCGTAATGCCCATCTTTTTCTCCCAGGACAACCTGTACTTCTTTGCCCCCGCGCCAAATAGTGCTGACCAAGGCTGTAAAGTGATCTCCTGAGTCTTTTTCAGGGTGTTCCGCTTTTTCATTTGCGTAATAATAGAATGGTTTTTCATCCCCAGTGAAGGCATAGATAGGTTTTTCAATTCCTGGTAAATCTTGATAGTTCCCTTTAAAACCAATATATGGAAGACTCACTAATTCTTTCTTGGTTTTGGCATCTTTAAAGAAGACAAAACCTTCTAAAAAGTAACCGTTTTTCATTTGATTGGTGAGCTCACTTGTATAGTTACTAGTATTCACAGAAATCGGAACCGTCACACTTCCCATAGCTGGTACATAAATGGTTTTTTCGCCTTCTTGATCCAGTAGTTGGCGCATCTTCAAGGTAATACGTCCATTTTCCACTTGATCCGTATTAACGACCGTATGGTAAGTAAATTCTTTTGCTTCTGAACTAAGATTATGCACAGTGACATCAAATGTGAAGGAATCCTTGACATTGCCAAGAGTCAGACTGCTAGTTGTTCCTTTCCCACCTGTTACAAAGACATCGCCAAAGGCTGCAGCTGCAGCATCCATAAGACCAGATCCTTGTTGGCGGACAGAGGAGTAGCTCTTGCTTTCCTGATCAAAATGAGGTTTGGCTGTACTCATGACTAATTGTCGCAAAAGCGTATGGATTTGCTCTGGGCTATAATTTGGGAATCGTTGTTCTAAGGCTTGCTTAATCAAGGCTGTCGCCCCTGCCGCATGAGGTGTCGCCATACTCGTACCTGCATCCATATCATAGGAACCATCTGGAATCGCTGAATAAACCATTCCCCCAGGAAGGGTAACATCTGGCTTGAGTTTTCCTTCAGCAGAAAGCCCCCAACCAGTAAAGAAGAGCATCTTGTTTGCTTCACTATAGGGTACTTTCTTAACTTCTTGATGGAAAGTTAGCTTGTACTCTCCAGCATGAGAAGCTAGCTCTTTTCCGATAGAATGACCAAGTACACTGACAGGATAGAAGGATCCCCAATACCCCATGGAAAGATTTTGAAGAGTATCTCCTTGTTCCTCATTTTGATAAACGAGGACCCCTTTTGCTCCAGCTTGTCTGAGGGCGTTGACCTTATCTTCATCCGTTACATCGCCACCACTTTCAACCAAGGCAATTTTGTCTTTTACAGCAGCATTTCGATAAGTGTCTTCTCCGCCTTTTGGTACTGAAACATATGTTTGAGGACCTTCTACTGGGAAGATCAACCGATAAACGGGTAAATCGACCAAGCCGTTTTGGAATTCTTTTTTATCCTTTAAAGCTGGGATTTCAAGGCGAATGGTCGTTTCGTGATTGATATTATTATTGAAGGCGCCAATGGCAAGAACCCCATCTTCAATGGAGGGTTCATCGATCGTTCCTGTATCTGGAGCATCTGCTTTTGGTTTGGCCTGCCAATAACCACTTACAGCATAGTTTCCTGCTGCGGCATTGATAACAACACCGGATTTACGAGCGAATTCAAAGGCTTGACGAGTTAAGGGATTAGTGTCTGCTTCAGACCCATTGACCCCACCAAAACTCATATTGATGGTATCTGCACCTAGTTTAACCGCATCCTCAACTGCTTTGGCTACGATAAATCCTTGTTCCGTCATTCCTTTCTTATCAGAGAAAACACGCATAAAGATAAGCTGAGCTTCGGGTGCGACGCCTTTTAAATATTCACCAGTTGGGACTGGTTTTGTCGCATTCCCCACAGCCGACCCTGCCACGTGGGTCCCATGTGAACGCGGATCATCTTCTCGAATCTCATCGTTCATATCAGAGTAATTGTAGGCATAGACCACCTTATCGTTGTACCATTTCCCATAAGTAATGCCTGCCTTTTTCATTGCCGCTTCCATCTGCTCTTTATTCTGGTATTTGGCTTTGCTTTTATCGGTTAAACTAAAGAAATTATGGTGGACGTCAAGGCCTGTATCTAAAACGGCTACCACCCGACCTTGGCCCTTGATTCCTTTATCCCAAAGGGGTTGCAGATTGATCAATTCATTCTCATCGCTCACCTTTGTAGGAAGAAGGGTGTTCTGCTTATTTGAGCTAGGCTCTCCATCCGTTCTAGCCGTCAATGGGGTAATTTCCACCTTTTCAACACGTGCGAGTTGCCGAATCTTCAAAGCATCCTTGTACTTGGTTTCTAAAACGAATCCATTAAAAACCAAATCAAAATCTGCCAATTTTTTGTACTGAATTCCTTTTTCCTTCAATTCATTTAATACAGTTTCCTTGATTGGAGCATTATTCTGGATCTGCTCTGCAATACTTGGAGACGTTGCCGTCTCTTGCTTCTTCGTCTCCAAGCGTACCAAGGCCTGAACAGGGGCTTCATCTGCCACAGTTTCTGAAGTACTTTCTTTATTTTCTACTGGATTCGCTTCTGGAATAGATTGATCCTGCTGCTCTTTCTTTTCAACAGCTTCTTTTTCAGGTATAGGATCCGAGACCGGTTTTGTTGGAGTCTGTGAAGGGGCTATCTCAGGAGTTTTATCAGGTATGGGTTGCTCTTGTGAAGAAGTTTCAATATTGACTTTATCAGTTGGAAGAGCTGCAGCTGAGTCTTTGTCCTGACCAGCTGTCGGATTCACTGCCTGACTTTCTTCTTTTGCTACGATAGCAGGAGTATTCAGTTGCCCTTCCTGCTCCTCAGCCAAAACAGTCGCACCACAAAAAAGGCATCCGACAAGTACCGATACCAAACCGACTGCATATTTACGGAAAGAAAACCGTTGTTGCCTTTCACTTCTCATCTACATGACCTCCTATGTCATTATTATATTTGTAAGCGGTTGCTTGCTTCCATTTTAGCTCTTCTCTCTATCAAAGTCAATAAATTATAGTAAAATTCCTAAGGTATAATAAATGATTGATTCTTCTGAAAATTCCACCCATAAATAAAAAAGAAGCTCCCTGTTGGGAGCTCCTGATTCTTTTTATCGAGAATTTTTTGACCCTATTGCTAGTCTCTTTTTCTCTTAACCTTCACGTTTTTTGCTAGCTACAAAGCCTGCTAAAGCTAATGAGGTCATACCAAAGAGGCTAAGGACGGTTGAAGCCAATTCATCTTGACCTGTTTTTGGAAGACCAGTTGCTGGTGTAGCAGCTACTTCTGTTTGTCCACCCGTATGATAAGTGACAGCAACTGGTTTGTTTGTTGCCACTTCTTTTGTTTCGCTTGCAGCTGGTTGCGCTGGAGTTACTGGGGTTTCAGGTTGAGGAGTTGGGGTAGCCGGAGTTACTGGAGTAACTGGAGCTACGGGATGAACTGGACTTACTGGATCAACTGGCGCTGGCTGTGGTTGTGGTTCTGGAGTTGGTTGAGGGGTTGGTTGTGGTTCTGGAGTAGGCGTTTCTTCTTCCACTTTTTCCACAAATGTCTTGTTGCCCAAGATTGAAGCAGATAATTTCTTCCCTGCCTTATTCACATCTTCGATGTACTGGATAAAGACTTCCGTATCTGGATTAATCGCACCGATCAATTTTGTATCGCGGAAGACTGAGAAGCCATCTCCGCCACCATACAAGAAGTCGTTGATAATCGCCTTGTAGGTTTTGTTGCGATCAATTTCAGTTCCATCTGCCTTGTAAGCTTTCACAACCTTATATGGATTTTCTTCTGTTGCATCGGCTGGTTTCGTATAGGTGTACTTGATCCCTGCCATTTGCAAGAAGTAAAGCTCTTTCTCATCATATTGTTGATCCAAAGCTTTGTAGATTTGGTCCCCAGTGATTTCTACTACTTGAAGGATATTTCCAAATGGTTGCACCGCTTGAGCGGCACCCCAAGTTACTGTTCCGTCTGGTTTCACCACGAGGTCTGCACGGATTCCTCCATTATTGGTGAAAGCAAAGTCAACATCTGGATAACCTGATTTTTTGGCAATATCTAGTTGCGCTGCTGTGACCAAATCTCCAACAGCACTTTCTTTTTGCGCATTCAACTCACGAGTAATATTTTCAGCTTTCTCTGCTGTACCGATTTTTGCTTCTGTTACTTTTTTAACCGTCGCATTGGCATCATCGATGATCGCTTGAACCTTGGCATCTTTTGCTTTGCCTTT
>ERZ809296.979-NODE-979-length-37589-cov-6.880002_pt1 | contig 37589 bp, 38 predicted proteins | sample MGYA00520511_ERZ809296 | MGnify/ENA primary metagenome ERZ809296 (study PRJEB31576, sample SAMEA3212662) | Homo sapiens | biome: human-gut; feature: human gut; material: fecal | place: Sweden | collected 2012 ...
GCCGCGAAGAAGACCACGAAGAAGGCCGCCGACGCGGGTGAGGCGGAGTCCAAGGCCCCCGCGAAGAAGACGGCTGCTAAGAAGGCTGCGAAGAAGACCACCGACGCGCCCGAAGAGAAGGCGACGAAGAAGCCCGCCGCGAAGAAGACGCGCGGTCGCAAGCAGAAGGAAGAAGAGGTCGTTGAGGAGGTCGTCGAGGAGCTCGTTGACACCGTCGACGAAGACTTCGAGCCGACTGGCGAGGACCTTGAGGACCCCGAACTCGATACTGAGACTGTCGACGAAGAAGAAGCTGACGCGGAGGACGACGCGGAGGACGAGGATCCGAAGCTCGCTGAGGGTGCCGCACTTCGTGAGCGCACGAACGATGGTATCCACGTCAAGGGTGGCTTCGTCGTCTCTGATTCCGATGAGACTGACGAACCCGTCCAGCAGGTGACGGTCGCCGGCGCAACCGCCGACCCGGTGAAGGACTACCTCAAGCAGATCGGTAAGGTCTCCCTGCTGAACGCCGAGCAGGAAGTGGACCTCGCCCGCCGCATCGAAGCTGGCCTCTACGCTGAATATAAGCTGAAGAACCAGGCCGATGAGATGACCAGCCGCGAGCGTCGCGAGTTGCACTTCCTCGCACAGGACGGCCAGCAGGCGAAGAACCACCTGCTTGAGGCGAACCTCCGCCTCGTCGTGTCGCTGGCCAAGCGCTACACCGGCCGCGGTATGCAGTTCCTGGACCTGATCCAGGAAGGCAATCTGGGCCTCATTCGCGCTGTCGAAAAGTTCGATTACACGAAGGGTTACAAGTTCTCGACCTACGCCACCTGGTGGATTCGTCAGGCAATCACCCGCGCGATGGCGGACCAGGCTCGCACGATCCGCATCCCGGTGCACATGGTCGAGGTCATCAACAAGCTTGCGCGTGTCCAGCGCCAGATGCTCCAGGACCTGGGTCGCGAACCCACTCCCGAGGAACTGGCAAAGGAACTCGACATGACCGCCGAGAAGGTCGTCGAAGTTCAGAAGTATGGTCGCGAGCCGATTTCGCTGCACACGCCTCTCGGCGAGGACGGCGACTCCGAGTTCGGTGACCTCATTGAGGACTCCGAGGCCATCGTGCCCGCGGACGCCGTGTCCTTTACCCTCCTGCAGGAGCAGCTCCACCACGTCCTGGACACGCTGTCCGAGCGTGAAGCCGGCGTTGTATCGATGCGCTTCGGCTTGGGCGACGGTCAGCCGAAGACTCTTGATGAGATCGGCAAGGTCTACGGCGTGACGCGCGAGCGTATCCGTCAGATTGAGTCCAAGACCATGTCGAAGCTGCGTCACCCCTCGCGTTCGCAGGTGCTGCGCGACTACCTCGACTGACGCGCTATCGACACATTCGAGGGCCGGGAACAATCGTTCCCGGCCCTCGTGACAACATCGTCACAATGCGCGCATGTGCGGGTGGCATCGTCGCGTATTGGGGTTCTCGTAAGGCAGGATGATCACATGCTTGAGGGTGCACTGATTCTTGTTTTGACCGTCGTTCTGGTCCTCGTCGTTGCTGGTGGCGTCGTCGCTGTCCTGGCGCTGTCGCGCCGTAGCGCGGACGAGTGGAAGGGCGTCATCAAGCGAGAGAGTGAGGAAATCGCCGAAGAGGTGAAGACCCATCACTCGCTGCCCAAGCGTGCCTCCTCCTCACCCGATGGACCCGTGGTTCCGCGTACAGCGTCCCTGCACTCGCTCCTGCAAAGCGGCGACTCGAAGAGCGCCTACTTTGACGCTGACCGTCTACCCGGCATCGACCGTCTCGAAACGGTGACCGACCGCGTGAGCGTGCGCTTTGACCGCGGCCGGCGAAGTGCTGACGGAAGCGGGGAGTCCGTGCAGGAGTCAACGCAGCCATAACGCAGTGATGCCGCACTCAGGTTTTATGCCAAGAGCGTCCATAGGGGATAATGACCCTATGGACGCTTTTATTTCCACCCTCCAATCGCCGTGGGCAGTCGTTATCGCCCTGGCGGTCGCCGTGCTTATCGGTGTTGTCATTCGCTTTGCCGTGAGCTCGCGTCGCCGTTCCTCGCAGGACGTGACCCCTCAGCCTCAGGTGCAGGCTCCCGTCGAGGCTCGTCCCGATACACCTGTCGAGGCGTCGCTTGATGACGCTGACCAACCTCGAGCGGGTCCGGCGGATGAGCTTGAGCCCACCCCCGACCAGAGCCCTGATGCTCCCGCAACCCCGGCCTCGTCCATCGAGCGCCCCGAACCCGTGCGCGGCCGCATGGAGCGCCTGCGCGAACGTCTCGCGTCTTCCGGCTCGCTGGGACGCGCGATCCTCGGCGTTCTCAGCCGCGGCCAGCTTGGTGCCGCCGACTGGGAGGAGATCGAGGAATCGCTCCTCATCGCTGACCTCGGTCTCGAGGCCACTGACGCGCTGATGGAAGCCCTCAAGCGTCGCGTCGCGGTCGAGTCCGTGACTGACGAAGCGCGCATTCGTGAGATCCTTCGCGAGGAGCTCCTGGCCCTCGTCGATCCCTCCATGGATCGCTCTCTCAACCTCGAGCGCCCCGAGGTCGACGGTTCCGTCAAGCCCGCGGTCGTCCTGATGGTCGGTGTGAACGGGACCGGAAAGACCACAACCGTTGGCAAGCTCGCGCGCATCCTCGTCGCGGAAGACAAGTCCGTGATTCTGGGTGCCGCCGATACCTTCCGCGCGGCCGCTGCCGATCAGCTGGCGACGTGGGGCGAGCGAGTTGGTGTCGATGTCGTGCGCAGCGACCGCGAGGGTGCAGACCCGGCCTCTGTTGCCTTTGAAGCCGTGCGCGAAGGTGTCGAGCGTGACGTCGACGTTGTTCTCGTCGATACCGCGGGACGCCTGCAGAACAAGTCCACGCTGATGGACGAGCTCGGTAAGATCAAGCGCGTTATGACCAAGCAGGCCCCGGTCTCCGAGGTCCTTCTGGTGCTCGACGCGACCACCGGCCAAAACGGTATGAAGCAGGCCGAGGTCTTCGCGGAGGCCACCGGCGTGACCGGCATCGTTCTGACGAAGCTTGACGGCTCCGCCAAGGGAGGCATCGTTGTCTCCGTCCAGCGTGCGCTGGGCGTTCCGGTGAAGTTCGTCGGCCTCGGCGAGGGGGCCGACGATCTGGCCCCCTTCGATCCGCAGGGCTTCGTCGACGCGATCGTGGGTTCCGCGCAGGGCTGAACCCCGCCACCATGACGCGTACCTCGGCCCCGGTGAGACGACTCCCGGGGCCGAGGTGCGCTAACCTGTGCCTAGTACAGCCGCCATCTTGGGAGTAAACACGTGTTTGGAAACCTGTCAGATCGTCTGAGCCAGTCGTTCCGTAGCCTGCGCAGCCGCGGCGTCCTGACCGAGTCGGACGTCGATCACGCGATTTCCGACATTCGTCGCGCCCTCATTGACGCGGACGTTGCGCTTCCCGTCGTTCGCCAGTTCACCACGCAGGTTCGCGAAAAGGCGTACGGCGCAGCCCGGTCCAAGGCGCTTAACCCGGGCCAGCAGGTCGTCTCCATCGTGCACGAGGAACTCGTTGAGATTCTTGGTGGCGCCACGCGTGAGCTGACCTTCGCAGAGTCCGGCCCCACCGTCTTCATGCTCGCCGGCCTCCAGGGTGCCGGTAAGACCACGCTCGCTGGAAAGCTGGGTAAGTGGCTGCGCGAGGAGGGTAAGACCGTCCTGCTCGTCGCCTCCGACCTCCAGCGCCCCAACGCTGTCCAGCAGCTCCAGGTTGTCGGTGAGCGCGCCGGCGTCAAGGTGTGGGCACCCGAGCCCGGAAACGGCGTCGGCGACCCCGTCGAGGTCGCGCGCAGCGGCGTCGAGTTTGCCCGCCAGAGCGGTATCAACGTGGTCATCGTCGATACGGCCGGCCGTCTCGGTGTCGACCAGGAGATGATGGAGCAGGCGATCGCCATCCGCGACGCCGTCAACCCCCACGAGATCATGTTCGTCCTCGACGCCATGGTTGGTCAGGACGCGGTCTCCACCTCCACAGCCTTCCGTGACGGCGTCGGCTTCACGGGCGTCGTCCTGTCCAAGCTGGACGGTGACGCGCGCGGTGGTGCCGCGCTGTCCGTTCGCGGCGTGACCGGCGCGCCGATTCTGTTTGCCTCGACGGGTGAGGGGCTCGACGACTTTGAGCGCTTCCACGCCGACCGTATGGCCGGCCGCATCCTCGACATGGGTGACATCCTCACCCTCATCGAGCAGGCCGAAAAGAAGATGGATGCCGAGGAGGCGGAGAAGGTCGCGGCCAAGGCAATGGCCGGCCAGCTCACCCTCGGCGACTTCCTGAGCCAGCTCCAGCAGATCAAGAAGCTCGGCTCGATGAAGAAGATGCTCGGCATGATCCCGGGCGCTGCCCAGATGCGCGAGCAGATCGAGAACTTCGACGAGCGCGAGGTCGACCGCGTTGAGGCCATCGTCCGTTCGATGACCCCGGCCGAGCGTGAGGACGTGTCGATCCTTAACGGCTCTCGTCGAGCGCGTATCGCCCGCGGTTCTGGCACGACTGTGACCGAGGTGAACCAGCTCGTGCAGCGCTTCGAGGCCGCGCGCGAAATGATGGCGCAGATGGGCCAGATGGGTGGCGGCGTTCCCGGTATGGGCGCACTGCCCGGGCGCGGCGGCAAGGCGAAGCAGAAGGCCAATGCCCGCAAGGCTCAGGCCCAGCGCGCTCGCATGAAGAAGAGTGCACGCTCCGGTAACCCCGCCAAGCGTCGCCAGCAGGAACTCGAGGCCATGCTGCCCCCGTCCGAGCGCAGCGCGCCCCAGGGCTCGTCCTTCGGTGTCGCCCAGGAGGCCCCCGCTCCGCGTCCGACGATCGACGATCTGCCGGACGACGTCAAGCGCATGCTTGGCCAGCTCTGAGGCATGGAGTTCTCCGGCCTCGCCCTATGGGCGGACAACGCGTCTGAGCGACCGTCGTGGGTGCGCGGCACATGGCGCGTCAATGGGGGAGTGATCCGTCGGGTCTCTGACGGTGAAGAGGCTCCGTCGGTCGGCGTCATTGTGCCCGGCATGGTGGATACGCACTGCCATATCGGCTACTCGGAGACCGGTTCGGTGTCCGAAGCACAGATGGTGGAGCAGGCGCGCGTGACGCTCGCGAGTGGTGTGACCGTCGTGCGGGACTGCGGTGTCCCGGTCGATAACTCGGCGGCGGCGAGTGCGACCGGCTTGCACCTGATCCGCTGTGGTCGCCATGTTGCGCGCCCAAAGCGTTACATGCGTGACCTGCCGCTGGACGTCGACGATCAGCGTGAGCTTCCCGCAGTCCTCGCGTCGATGGCGCACTCCTCCGACGGGTGGGTGAAGATCGTCGGAGACTGGATCGACCGCAGTGCCGGAGCAGACTCAGACCTCATGCCCCTGTGGGACCCTGCCGTGTTGACTGACGCTGTTGCCGCCGTGCACGAGGCCGGGGCGAGGATCGCCGTGCATGCGTTCTCACATCGCGTGATCGACTCGCTCATTGAGGCTGGCGTTGACGACATTGAACATGGCAGCGGTATTGATGAGGATCAGGCCAGCGAGATTGCTGCACGCGGAATCGCTGTGACGCCGACGCTGCGCCAGGTCGAGCTCTTCAAGGATTTTGCGGCCCAGGCGAAGGCGAAGTACCCCGTCTATGCGGCGACGATGCTGGGCATGTACGACGCGCGGCGCTCCCACTTCCAGATGCTCGTCGACTCTGGCGTCCTTCTCCTGATGGGAACCGACTCGGGTGGCTACCAGGATCACGGTACGATCGCCGGCGAGCTTGACCTGTGGCTCCAATGGGGCGCACCTGCTGAGTTTGCGATCGATGCCGCGACGTGGGTGAGCCAGCGCTACCTCGGCTACCCGGGCCTCGTCGAGGGCGGTCCCGCTGATTTCCTCATCCTGGACGAGGACCCGAGGGCCAATCCGACGATCCTCGCGAAGCCTGCGCGCGTCACGGTGGGTGGAGCGTCTGTCTGGGAGCGTCCGTCCGCCTGAGCTCACGGCAGTGATCGATTTAACCGATTCGCGCGACACGGCACTTGCTCCTGACTTGGGATTCAGGGGCGAAATATGGCATAATCGCTAGCTGTACCCGGCGGTTCGTAGACCCTCTCACTGCGTGCCGTCGTGTCCCGGTCCAATGCGACCCCTGTGTTTCCCACCTTGGGACGCAAAGGTCCACACCAATCTGAAATGGAGAGACCACTCAAGTGGCAGTTCGAATTCGCCTGAAGCGCGTGGGTAAGATCCACGCTGCCCAGTACCGTGTTGTCGTTGTCGATTCGCGCAAGAAGCGTGACGGCCGCGTCATCGAAGAGGTCGGTTACTACGATCCTCAGCCGAACCCGTCGATCATCCGCATCGACTCTGAGCGTGCCCAGTACTGGCTCGGTGTTGGCGCTCAGCCTTCCGACCAGGTCCGCAAGCTGCTGGTCCTGACCGGTGACATCGCCAAGTTCAACGGCAAGGCCGACGCTGTTTCCCGCGTCATCGTCTCCGAGGCTGACAAGGCCGCCCAGGCCGAGCAGGCCATCAAGGATGCCGAGGCTGCTGCCGAGAAGTCCAAGGCTGCTGCCTCCGCCAAGAAGGCCGAGGAAGAGGCCGCCGCTGCTGCAGCCGCTGCTGAGGCTGAGGCCGGCGAGCAGGCTTCCGAAGAGGCCGCCGGAGAGGATGCCTGAGCATGCTCGCCGACGCGTTGGAGCACCTGGTCAGCGGGATCGTTGACCACCCCGAAGATGTCGAGGTGACGCCTCGTTCCATGCGACGTGGCCAGCTTCTTGAGGTTCGCGTGAACCCCGAGGACCTGGGTCGCGTCATCGGACGCGGCGGTCGGACGGCTCGCGCGCTGCGCACCGTCATGGGTGCGTTGTCCACGCGTGGCACCGTCCGCGTTGACGTCGTCGACACGGATCGCGAGTAAGACTCGCACACGTCACGAAGGGGTCCGGCACTGCCGGGCCCCTTCGTTGTATCCTTCGGGGGAGTCCCCGTTTATCGTCAGGAGAACACATGCAGCTCACAGCCGCTATCGTCGGCCCTGCCCACGGATTGCGAGGCGAGGTCATCGTGGACGTGCGCAGCGACGATCCCGAGGTGATGGCACCCGGTTCGCGCTTGGACATTGCGGGAGATCAGCGCAGTCTCACTGTGCGCAGCGTTCGCGTGCATAAGGATCGCGTGCTCGCGTCGTTTGAGGAATGCGCGACTCGGGAGGATGCGGAGGCTCTGCGCGGCGCCCGCCTGCTCGTCGACGCCCACCCCGAGGAGGACGCCTGGTACCCGCATGAACTCAAGGGGCTCCAGGCGCGCACTCCGTCCGGCGATGTTCTCGGTACCGTCAGCGGGCTGACTCCTGGCGCGGCTCAGGATTTGCTTCTCGTTGCCACGGATCGCGGCACTGTCATGGTTCCCTTCGTGACAGCGCTCGTTCCTACGGTCGATGTCGAGGGCGGGGTCGTTGTCATCGACGCGCCGCCCGGCTTGTTTGACGATGATGCGGTCTCGGAGCGCGAGGACAACTGACACCGTGCGATTCGACCTTATTTCGATTTTCCCGGACTATTTTGCTCCCCTTCGCCTGTCGTTGATGGGGAAAGCAGAGGACGCCGGCCTCGTGCATCTCCAGGCGCACGACCTGCGCGAGTGGGCCACCGACAAGCATCGCAGCGTCGATGACACCCCCTACGGCGGTGGTGCAGGCATGGTGATGCGTGCGGATGTGTGGGCTCGTGCCCTCGACGAGGTCCTCGCCATGCCGCTCCGGGAGCGTGACGGCGATGGGACCCAGGCCTCGCCGCGCCGCGTCCTCGCGATTCCGACGCCGTCCGGTACACCGCTGACCCAGCCGCGCGTGGAGGACCTCGCGCGCGCCGACCAGATCATCGTTGCCTGCGGTCGCTACGAGGGTATCGACGCCCGCGTCGCCGAACACTACCGTGGCGCCGGCGTCGAGGTCGTCGAGTTTTCCATCGGCGACTACGTCCTCAACGGCGGCGAGGTCGCCGCGATGGTTCTCACTGAGGCTGTTGCGCGTCTTCTCGACGGTTTCATGGGAAACCCGGACTCCCTCGTTGAAGAATCGCACTCGGGTGCGGGCCTCCTCGAATACCCCGTGTTCACCAAGCCCAGGGAGTTTCGCTCGCTCGAGATTCCCGAGGTGCTTCTCGGTGGTAATCACGCGGCTATTGAGCGTTGGCGACGCGATCGTGCGATTGAGAAGACAGCTCGCGTGCGCCCCGATCTCGCGCTGTCGCTGGACGCTTCGTCCCTGACGCGCGAGGACCGTGCGACGCTGGCCCGCTGTGGTGTTGCCTACCCGCGAGCTGGAGCGGCGGAACGGCTCGACGTGCGACAGGCTGAGCTTGAGGACGTCGTCGCAGTCAGCGAGCTTGCGGCGCGCACGTTCCCGGATGCTTGCCCGGAGAACCTGCCCGAGGAAGCGATTGCGGAGCACATCGCCACGCAGCTCAGCGCCGATGTGTTTGACGCCCTTATTTCCGATCCCGCGCGTCACCGCCTGTTCGTCGCCGAGGTCTGGGGTGGCCTCGTCGGTTACGTGCTCACCCACGTTGGACCCGATGCGCTGCCGAGCGATCTCGTATGTCCCGGACGCGTCGATGCGGGCAGCGCATACCTGTCCAAGTGCTATGTCGACGAGGCGTGGAGAGGCAGCGGTGTTGCGGACGCGCTCATCGAGCGTGCCATCGCCGATGCGCAGGACTTGGGGCATGCCGCTGTTGTGCTCGGCACCAATCGCGGTAACAAGGAGGCGCAGGCCTTTTACAAGCGCCACGGATTCCGGAAGCGATCGAGCCGTACGTTTGATGTGGGCGGTGTACGCAACTACGACGTCGTCATGGTGCGTGATCTCACCGCATAACACGTCCACGCACTAGCCCCGGTGCGTCCTGCTGTGGGATAATAGCCGGGATTGTGCGCGGTTCATCCTGCCGCAGGGGGACACCAAGGCGCACGATCACACGTCAAGTGAGCGGGTTCGACCCGCCCAACCAGGCGCTTCCGACCTGCGGCAGTTGCGTCAAGGAGAAGAAATGCAGAAGCTGGACGCCGTTGATGCGGCTTCGCTGCGCGATGACATTCCCTCGTTCCGAGCTGGCGACACCCTCAAGGTGCACGTCAAGGTCATCGAAGGCAACCGCTCTCGTATCCAGGTCTTCCAGGGTGTCGTGATCGCTCGTCGCGGTCACGGTGTGTCCTCCACGTTCACCATCCGCAAGGTTTCCTTCGGTGTGGGCGTCGAGCGTACCTTCCCGGTTCACGCCCCGACGATCGACCACATCGAGGTCGTCACCAAGGGCGACGTGCGTCGCGCGAAGCTCTACTACCTGCGTGAGCGTCACGGCAAGGCCGCGAAGATCAAGGAACACCGTTCCGGCAAGTCCGCCTGAGGCTTGCCAGGCATACGCCTTGGCATTTTTCACGGAAAGGCCCGACACCGCGCGCCGGTGTCGGGCCTCGCCGTATCCTGGGATGGTTGACGCAACGACAAGGAGATTGCATGACCCCGACAGCAGGACCGTCGCTCGGACCGCTGCATTCGCCTTCTCTGCGGGATCGTGATCGCGCGGAGGCCCGAGCTCGTCGCAACCCGCTCGTGTGGCTGCGCGAGATCCTCGTGATCATCGTCGTTGCCCTCGTGATTTCGTCGCTGCTGCGTGCCTTCATCGTTCAGGTTTTCTGGATTCCCTCACCGTCGATGCACAATACGCTGGTGGAGGATGACCGCATTGCCGTCTCGCGTATCGATGCACTTCGTTCGAACGTGCAGCGCGGGGATGTCGTCGTCTTTGATGACACGCTCGGCTGGCTGGGTTCGTCGCAGGCGACCTCTTCCTCAGTGCTGCGCCGTCTGGGGGAGTTCACCGGTTTCGTCCCGGGAGGCAGTGAGCAGACGCTGGTGAAGCGCGTCATCGGCGTCGGTGGCGATCGTGTGTCATGCACCAGTGCCAACGGCAAGGTGAGCGTCAACGGAGTTGAGCTTGACGAGACCTACGTGCCCGATGGCCAGGTGCCGTGTGGCGAGCGCACTTTCGATGTTGTTGTTCCCGAGGGACACCTGTGGGTGATGGGTGACAACCGTTCGAACTCGGCCGATTCTCGCTACCACATGGGCTCGGGTCAGTCTCCCTACGTGCCGGTGTCCTCGGTCGTCGGTACCGTTCAGGCGGTCATCTGGCCGACGTCGCGCTGGACGACAGGCATCGCGCACCACGAGGTATTCGCGTCTGTCCCGGACGCCTCATGACGACCGCCTCGCGTGATCTCGAGGTCTCCCTCGCGCGTCGGTGGGGGATTGTTGCGGGGATGGACGAGGTGGGGCGTGGAGCTCTGGCCGGTCCGGTCGCCGTGGGTGTGGCGCTCATCGGCGTCGATGCTGCACCGGTTCCGGAAGGCCTCACCGACTCAAAAGCGCTGACCGCTCGTCGGCGTGAGGCTCTCGTCGGTCCCGTGCGGGATTGGGCGTTGGCTTGCGCAGTTGGCTACGCCTCCCCGCAGGAGATCGACGACTGGGGCATTATCGCTGCGCTTCGCCTCGCGGGCCGCCGCGCTCTCGCCGAGGTGGCCAGCCACGGCCTCGTTCCCGGTGGCGTACTGCTGGACGGCTCCCACAATTGGCTGTCCGCACCCGACGATCTTTTTGGCGCCATCGACGGGCCTGAGGATCCGTTTGGCGTTGAGCTGCCCGTCCAGATGCAGGTGAAGGCCGACGCATCCTGCGCGGTCGTTGCCGCAGCGTCAGTCCTCGCGAAGGTCGAACGCGACCGCCACATTCAGGAGCTTGAGGACCCGGGCTACGGCTGGGCGTCGAATAAGGGCTACGGGTCGGCCGCCCACACTCGCGCGATCGTCGAGCTCGGCGTGTCGGAGCAGCATCGCCGTTCGTGGAAGATGCCGACGCAGGCCACAAAGTAGGGCGCGCCGGGGTGGCGTGACCCAGCGCGGCGCGCGGCCCGGCATGATGGTTGCGTGAGCGAAGAAATCGAAGGTTACGAAAACAATCTGGAGCTGGAACTCTTCAAGGAGTACCGCGACGTGATCGGGTTGTTCAAGTACGTCGTGGAAACCGAGCGGCGTTTCTACCTGTGTAACCACGTGGATGTGCAGGCGCGCCCGGTCGGTGGCGACGTCTTTTTCGAGCTGACGCTCAGCGATGCGTGGGTGTGGGACATCTACCGCTCGTCGCGGTTTGTGCGCTCTGTGCGCGTCATCACCTACAAGGACGTGAACGTCGAGGAACTCTCCAAGCCGGAGCTCGACATCCCCTAATTGCGGATGAGCCGCTCCGCGGTTATCCACAGGCTTTTTCGCGAACCGCTCCCTATCCACAGGGGGCGGTTTTCGCATTGTGTGAGCGATGGCCTTGGGCGCACTGTGGGGGCGGAGGTGATCCGTGATGGGATGCTTAACACGGCCCGATCGTCGGGCCATAGGTGCTGCGGGCGAATATACCGCCCGGCTGGTGCTGGAAGAAAATGGTCTGCGCATTCTCGACACTAACTGGCGTGATGGTCGTCGGGGCGAGCTCGATATCATCGCGCGCGATGAGACCGATCCGTCGCGTTCGTGGACCGTCATCGTCGAGGTCCGTACCAGGGTGGGGCGCCGAAAGGGGAGTGCGCTTGCGTCGGTCGACCATCGCAAGGTGGCGCGGCTTCGAGCGCTGACGGGTGCGTGGTGCAGGGCCCACGGTCACCTTGGTTCGCGTGTGCGTATCGACGTCGTCGCCATCACGGTGGACGCGCGGATGCTGGGATCGTGGCCGGAGTCCATCGACGAGGTCGTGGATCTTCGCGCTCTGGGGGCACAGCTCGTGTGGTTGCGGGGTGTGCAATGAGAGGCCCGGGGCTTGCGCGCACGTATTCCATGAGTATCGTCGGGATCGAGGGGCACCTGGTTGACGTGGAGACATACGCGGGGTCGGGCCTCGTAGCCTTCACGCTCGTCGGCCTGCTCGACACGTCCGTGCGCGAGGCCCGCGATCGGGTGCGCGCTGCGTTCGAGTCGTGCGGCCTGGACGTGTTGGACCAACGCATCACCGTGAATCTGTCCCCTGCTGGAATTCCGAAGTCGGGGTCGGCTTTTGACCTCTCGATCGCGGCGTCCATCGCTCTGGCCACGGGCCTTGTGTCGCCGGTGGCTTTTGAGGACGCAGTCCTCGTTGGTGAGCTTGCGTTGGATGGCAGTATTCAGCCGGTGCGCGGGGTGCTGCCGGCAGTGCTCGCCGCACGTTCGCGGGGCGTGCGCCGGGTGATCGTGCCGTCGGCATGCGCCGAGGAGGCGCGTCTGGTCAGCGGCATTGAGGTCCTGGACTTTGCACATTTGGCTGACATGATTGCGTGGGCGGGGGGAGAGGCTGTGAAGGCTCCGTTCCATGGGCGGATGGGCATCCGCTGCGAGGGGGAACGCGATGGCGATATGACCCTTGCAGACATGGCGGACGTGCGTGGTCAGCCCGAGGCAATTGCTGCCATGGAAGTTGCAGCCGCCGGTGGGCACCACGTGTTTCTTCTGGGAGAGCCTGGATCCGGCAAGACGATGCTCGCGTCCCGACTCCCGACGATACTTCCAGATCTTGACGCTGACACCGCTCTTGTCACTACCTCGTTGCATTCGGTTGCGGGCCTGTTGCCCTCCTCGCTATCGCTGATGACGCGACCTCCATTCCAAGCGCCGCACCACTCGGTGACCATGCCGGCCCTGATCGGTGGTGGCACGCGCACGCTCGTGCCTGGGGCAGCGTCGCTGGCGCATGGAGGGATCCTCTTTCTCGACGAGGCCGCCGAGTTTGCTCCCTCGGTCCTTGACTCGCTGCGTGAACCCCTTGAATCAGGTGTCATCCATGTGCACCGCTCCGGCGTTCAGGCGTGTTATCCTGCCGCATTCCAACTGGTGATGGCGTCCAATCCCTGCCCGTGCGGAGGCGGATACGGAGGGCGGAGGTGCACATGTTCGTCGGTGAATCGACGTAGGTACCTCGCGCGATTGTCTGGGCCGTTGCTGGATCGAATGGACATCCGCATCGACGTGCATACCCCCAGTCGGGCGGACCTAGCGTCGACACAAAGGCATGATTCGGCGTCGATACGCCAGCGTGTCATAGAGGCGCGCTCGAGGGCGCGCACGCGTCTTAAGGACACGCCGTGGACCATGAACGCACAACTTCCGGGAGCGTGGCTGCGCCACCACTCAGGCATCGATGCCTCGCTCATTCATCAACTTGATCGGCTCGTCGATTCCGGTCACTCGTCCATGAGGGGGATCGACCGGATGCTTCGCCTGGCGTGGACGCTCGCCGATCTTGAGGCCGCGCCTCGGCCGACCTTTGACCACATTGTTGCAGCGCAGCAGCTGCGGAACGGAGCGGATCACTATGAATGACACAGCACTATGGGAGGCTGCTTGGTGGTCTGCCGTCGCGGAGCCGGCTGATCCGTGCGCACGCGTCCTGCGTCAGGCTTTAGGGGATCGAGATGCGCGCGCGTGGCTGATCGGAAGCTGGTCGGCACCGCCGTTGTCGCTTGCCCGTCATTCGAGGATTGACTGGCACACGCAGTGGAATCGGTGGAGGCAGCGCGCTCTTTCGGTCGATATTGACAGTGAACTCAAGCGCGTCGCTCATGCGGGTGGCGGATTTATGACACCTGGCGATCCACGCTGGCCAGACCACCTTGCGTGCCTGGGGGAGGATGAGCCTATGGGGCTGTGGTTCCTCGGCGACCTGCCCGAGGCTCCGCGTGCGGATCATCATCTGTCTATCGTGGGTGCTCGTGCCTCCACCGGCGCGGGAAACAGGTGCGCACGCAATATGGCTGCATTCGTCGCTGCGGCAGGGGTGACGGTGGTGTCAGGGGGTGCGATTGGCATTGACATTGAGGCTCACCGCGGTGCCCTGTCCGCGCGTGGGCGCACGATCTGCATCCTCGCTGGCGGCGTGTGCAATCCCTACCCTGCGTGCCACGGCGGCGACTTTCGCGCTGTCATCGATGGTGGTGGGGCCCTCATCTCCGAGGTGGCGCCGACCGCCAGGCCGGCGAAGTGGCGTTTCCTGACCCGTAACCGCCTGATTGCCGCATGGAGCGGGGCTACCGTGGTCGTCGAGGCGGGTGCGCGGTCCGGAGCCCTTGCGACGGCGCGTCGCGCCATGGAATACGGACGTGAGCTAGGCGCAGTCCCCGGCGCGGTCGACGCCCCGATGTCGGTCGGGTGTCTCGAGCTTGCGCGCAACGGAGCCACGATCATCCGCGATGGGCGCGACGCCCTCGAACTTGTGCGCCCGGTGAGCGTTGACGCCGCCCAGCCTCTGTTTGGTATGCCAGTCGACGACGATCACGGGGTTGATGCCCTGGAGCCGACTCAGCGTCGGGTGTGGGAGGCGCTTCCCAGGAGCGCTCCCGCATCGATCGAAGCGATCTGTGTCGCTGCGGCGCTGTCACGCGAAGAAGTGAACTATGCGCTCATGGAACTCTCGGTTGCGGGCCTAGTGGCCGGATCGACGCGTGGCTGGACGCGAACAGGGAGAGGCAGACCGTAGGATATCGATATGACACGCAATGTGGGGGAGCGCTGGGAAGAGTACCTGCGCCTTGGGCGACGGATGAGCCCCCACACCGTTGCCGCTTACCTCGGGGACTTGCACTCGCTCATGGAGTTTCTCTCGCTCGACGCTGATGCGACCCCTGAGCACCTCCGAGAAGCGCTGACGCAACGCGCTGTGCGATCCTGGCTTGCTCGCACCCTCGCGGACGGGGGAGCCCGCTCGACAATCGCGCGCCACACAGCCGCGATTCGCAACTTCACCTCCTGGGCAATGCGTGAAGGAATCCTGGCGAGCGACCCCGCAGCGCTCCTGTCGTCCCCGCGTGCCGATCAGCGTCTGCCGTCTCCGCTCGACGAATCCGATGCGAGGGCGCTCCTCAATGCTGCGCGCGATGAAGCCGCGGCGGGAGGAGCCTCCCAGATTCGCAATTGGGCGATCCTCGAGCTCACGTACGCGTGTGGCCTTCGTGTCTCCGAAATCTGCGCCCTCGACATCTCATCGCTGAACCGCGAGGCCCTCACCGTGCGGGTCGTCGGCAAAGGAAACAAAGAGCGTGTGGTTCCCTACGGGCCTCCCGCTGCCGATGCCCTCGACCATTGGCTGGTTCGAGGCCGTCCCCAGTTAGCCGGGGAGCGCAGCGGGCACGCTCTCTTCCTCGGCGATAAGGGGGGCCGTATCGATCCGCGGGTTGTGCGATCGATGGTGCACAAGATGGCGGCGCGTGCCGGCGTGCATGACATTGCGCCCCACGGGCTGCGGCACTCGACGGCGACGCACCTCCTGCAGGGAGGCGCTGATCTGCGCGCGGTCCAGGAGATCCTCGGTCACTCGTCACTGTCGACCACTCAGCGCTACACCCACGTGGATACCGCTCGTCTGAGCGCGATCTATCAGCGGGCGCACCCCCGCGCCTAGCAACCGCGGCGTGGGACGTGCCGTCTCGTCGGCGATCGCCGCCCGCGTTCAGCAGTTCGCATGCGGCTACCGATCCGGCGCGTCGTCCCAGGGGAGAAGGCGTGGGCGTCCGAGCGTCAGACGTATTGGATCGATGTACGTACGCCTGCCAGTCTTCGCGCCCCAGTGCAGCGTGGGTGAAGCCCCTTCAACGACACCGACAACATCTCCTTTCTCGACGTGATCGCCAACAGCGACAGATGGCGTCACCGGCAGATACGTTGACCAGACGACACGTCCACCGACGTCGTGACGAATCGAAATGACCCCCCGCCCGGCGATGGGCCCCGCAACGGTCACGATCCCCGATGCGCACGCGTACACCGGGGAGGGAGCCGGATACTGCAACGTCACGCCGCGACGTCCAGGCAACCAGTCGTGGGCAGGTGGGGAAAATCCTTCGATGACGGCCACGGGCCCACCTGTTGGCCACTGCCACCGCTCGCGGTGCGGTGCTGCTGCGCCAGGCGGTGTGGCGATGATGAGCAGTGTCGCGACGAAGGTAACGATCAGTGAAAGCACTCTGAAGAGGCTGCGGTGCGCGATTGTAGAGGTCATAACATCAGCGTGAGTGGAGAAGCCGCACAGGTCTAGTCGCCCGGCGTTGGTTGTGGATAACGCCGCGGCGCGAAATGCCCCTGTGGATAACGGGCGAAGGGCGCGTAGTTGTGTGGAGCTTCCCCGGCCTCGTCGACGAAGAATCCAGTAGGCAACGTCTCATCCGCCTGGTTTCGGACATTTGCGCACTTGTGAGGTAAGATAGCCGGGCACTTGCCCTGTGCAGGTGACTTCGCGTGCCATTGTCGCGCCCCACGGGAAACCGCCAGGGGAGCGAGGCGCGGCGGCTTCGGTCCCTTCGGGGATGGTCGCCGGTCATGGCACCAGGGTGCGCAACGCGCACAGCAAACCGATAACCCCGGGGGAAACCCCACTGATCACTCGCGACTTGCGGGGAAAGGACGAACCATGGCAGTCGTTACCATGCGTCAGCTCCTCGAGTCCGGTGTCCACTTCGGCCACCAGACTCGCCGTTGGAACCCGAAGATGAAGCGCTTCATCCTCACCGAGCGCAACGGCATCTACATCATCGACCTGCAGCAGACCATTGCTGACATCGACATCGCTTTCGACTTCGTGAAGCAGACCGTCGCCCACGGTGGCACCCTGCTCTTCGTTGGCACCAAGAAGCAGGCCCAGGAAGCCGTGGCCGAGCAGGCCCAGCGCGTCGGCATGCCCTACGTGAACCACCGTTGGCTCGGCGGCATGCTCACCAACTTCTCGACCGTTGCCACCCGTCTGCAGCGCCTGAAGGAACTCGAGCAGATCGACTTCGACGACGTGGCCTCCTCCGGTCACACCAAGAAGGAACTGCTCATGATGCGCCGCGAGAAGGACAAGCTCTCGCGCACCCTGGGCGGCATCCGCGACATGACCAAGGTTCCCTCGGCCGTGTGGATCGTCGACCCCAAGAAGGAGCACCTCGCGGTCTCCGAGGCTCGCAAGCTCCGCATCCCGATCGTCGCCATCCTCGACACCAACGCCGATCCGGACGAGGTCGACTACCGCATCCCCGGCAACGATGACGCCATCCGCGCCGTCGCGCTGCTGACGCGCGTGATCGCCGACGCCGTCGCCGAGGGCCTGATCGCTCGCTCCGACGTCCGCAAGGGCAAGGGCGACGAGACCACCGCCGAGCCGCTGGCCGAGTGGGAGCGCGAGCTCCTCAAGGGCGAGGTCAAGGCTGACGAAGCTGCCGCCGCTGAGGTCGCCGAAGAGTCGACCACCAAGCAGGACTGAACTTTTTACTGAGAGGAATCATCCGATGGCGAATTTCACCGCTGCAGATGTGAAGGCGCTGCGTGAGCAGACCGGCGCCGGCATGATGGATGTCAAGAAGGCTCTGACCGAGGCCGACGGCGACGCCGAGAAGGCTCTCGAGATCATCCGCCTGAAGGGCCTGAAGTCCCTGTCCAAGCGCGAGGGCCGCCAGGCCTCCGCCGGCCTGCTGGCCGCGCAGACCGACGGCACCGTCGGCGTGCTGGTCGAGGTCAACTCCGAGACGGACTTCGTCGCGAAGAACCAGAAGTTCATCGACTTCTCCAACGAGGTCCTGGCCGCCGCCGTCGCTTCTGGCGCCGCCGACCTGGACGCGCTGCTCGCCGCCCCCATGGGCGAGGGCACCGTCAAGGACCGCCTGGACGCTTTCGCCGCGATCATCGGCGAGAAGCTGCAGGTTGGCCGCATCGTGCGCGTTGAGGGCGAGAACGTCGACCTCTACCTGCACCAGACCAGCCCGGACCTGCCCCCGCAGGTTGGCGTCTTCGTCGTGACTGACGCTGCCGGCAAGGCCGTTGCCCACGACATCGCGATGCACGTCGCCGCCTACATGCCCGCTTACCTCGATCGCGACTCGGTTCCCGCCGACGTGCTCGAGAAGGAGCGCGCCACCCTCGAGAAGATCACCCTCGAGGAAGGCAAGCCCGCCAACATCGTTCCCAAGATCGTTGAGGGCCGCCTGAACGCGTTCTACAAGGACAACTGCCTCGTTGACCAGGCCTACGCCCGTGACCCCTCGAAGTCCGTCGGCCAGGTCCTCAAGGAGGCCGGCGCCACGGTCACCAACTTCGTGCGCGTGCACGTCGGTGCCTGATCTAGCCACCTCGTCAGCTTGCTGACAAAGGGAAGCGGTCCCGCCGAACGGCGGGGCCGCTTCCCTTTTACCAGGTAGTATGGTTCTTAACCGTTCCGCCCTTCCCGGGCCGTTACAAAGGAGAAGCGTCATGTCGACGAACCGCCGCGTTTTGCTCAAGCTGTCCGGAGAGGCATTCGGGGGTGGATCGATCGGTTTGGACCCCAAGGTTGTCCGTAACATCGCGGAGCAGGTCGCGTCTGCTGTTCGTGAGGGCATCCAGGTGGCGATCGTCGTCGGTGGAGGTAACTTCTTCCGTGGCGCCCAGCTCGCCCGCGAGGGGCTTGAGCGCTCACGTGCGGACTACATGGGCATGCTCGGCACCGTTATGAACGCGCTCGCACTCCAGGACTTTATCGACCAGTCCGGTGTCCCTGCCCGTGTGCAGACGGCCATCACGATGGCTCAGGTTGCCGAACCCTACCTGCCGCTTCGAGCGATTCGTCACCTGGAGAAGGGACGCGTCGTTGTCTTCGGCGCTGGCGCGGGCCTGCCGTACTTCTCGACCGATACGGTGTCCGCACAGCGTGCTCTGGAGATTCATTGCGATGAGCTGCTCGTCGCGAAGAACGGCGTGGATGGTGTTTATGACGATGATCCGAACAAGAATCCCGATGCTCACCGCTTCGACACGCTGACCTATTCTGAGGCTCTGCGTCGCGATCTCAAGGTGATTGACGGCTCGGCGCTCGCCCTGTGCCGCGACAACGGATTGACCACTCGCATCTTTGGTATGGGTGGCGACGGAGCCGTGACCCGCGCGCTGATGGGCGATGAAATCGGTACCCTAGTGACGGCGTGATATAACCTTCACAGACCACTGACTTAAAGGAGCTCATAGTGATCGACGATATTCTCCTCGAGGCCGAGGAAAAGATGGACAAGGCCGTGGAAGCGGCCAGCCACGAGTTTTCGAACATTCGTACCGGACGCGCGACGTCTTCGATGTTCGAGCAGCTTCTGGTGGACTACTACGGTGCGCCGACGCCGATGCAGCAGCTTGCTAGCTTCCAGATTCCCGAGGCTCGTACCGTTCTGATCTCTCCTTTCGATCGCACCGCGACCCAGGAGATTATTCGTACTCTGCGCGAGTCGGACCTCGGTGTGAATCCGACCGACGATGGCAATGTCGTGCGCGTCGTTCTGCCCGCCCTGACGGAGGAACGCCGTAAGGAGTACGTGAAGCAGGCCAAGAGCAAGGCCGAGGACGGTCGTGTGTCCGTGCGCGGCGTGCGTCGTAAGGCCAAGGATCAGCTCGATCGCCTGAAGAAGGACGGTGAGGCCTCTGAGGACGACGTCGAGCGCGCAGAAAAGCAGCTCGATGCGCTGACGAAGGCCCACACCGAGCAGATCGATAAGATGCTCGCGACGAAGGAAAGCGAACTGCTGACGATCTGATGGCGTCGACGGATCGTTCACTTCTTGCCCGAGTCTTCTCCCCGGGCCCCACTCCCGACAATCATCCCGCGGGTGGGGCAACGGGGAAGGCTGGGCGTAATCTTCCGCAGGCGATCACGACCGCAGTTGTCCTAATCGCTGCGGTTGCCATCCCTCTGTTCACGTCGCTGCCTGCGTTCGTCGGCGTTATCGCCTTCGTGTGCCTGGTTGGAATCTGGGAACTCGCGGGCGCCTTCGCGCGCATGGGCATCACACTGACGGTGACGCCTCTGTATGTCGGCGCTATCGGCATGGTGACCTGCGCGTGGTGGCTGGGCACAGAGGGTATGCTCTTCGCCCTGTACATCACCGTGTTCGTCTGCGCGGCGTGGAGACTCCTGGACCGTCGTCAAGAGTCCCGGATGAGCGACGTCGTGTCGTCAACGTTTGCGGCCGTCTACGTGCCGTTCCTGGCCTCGTTCGTGGTGCTCATGATGGCGGCGTGGCACAACGCCTGGGTGTTTGTCGTCTTTGAGCTGATGGTCATCGCCAACGACACCGGCGGCTGGGCTGCCGGCGTCATGTTCGGTAAGCACCCGATGGCCCCCGCTCTGTCTCCGAAGAAATCCTGGGAAGGCTTCGCTGGTTCCGCCCTGACGGCCATCGCCGTCGGTGTGGTCGGTCTGTGGTTGCTGGGAGCTTCCTGGTGGTGGGGTGTCGTTGCGGGTATCTCCATCGCCTTTGTGGGTACGATGGGCGACCTGACCGAGTCTCTCATTAAGCGTGAGGCCGGCTTGAAAGACATGTCGCAGATCCTGCCGGGCCACGGTGGTGTTCTCGACCGAGTGGACGCGCTGCTCATGAGCGCGCCGGTCGCCTACTTCATTTTCGCGTGGGCGCTGCCGGGTATTTCTTGGGAGTCTAGCCATTGAGCCAATCGACGAAGGGGCCCCGCGGGGCGCAGGCACATACGCCGAACGCCCTGGGCGTGTCGGATCTTCAGCGTCGCAGCCCGCGCCGTGAGGTTCGTCCGACCGATCAGCCGCCGGAGGGCGCGACGCATAAGGACGCCAAGCCGGTCCTGTCGTTCACCGCGAAGCGGCGTGGAAAGGCTCCGTCGCATCTCGCTGATCTGGATGCCGCGTCCCGTAAGCAGGTGCTGAAGGACCTGGGGTTGCCCGCTTTTCGCGCCGATCAGCTGTCGCGCCATTACTTCACGCATTTTGAGGCCGATCCCGCGAACATGAGCGATATCCCGGCCGGGATGCGCGACGCTGTCTCGGATGCCCTGCTGCCGAATCTTGTGACGAAGGTTGTGTCACTGGAGGCTGACGGCGGGCGTACGATCAAGGATTTGTGGCGCCTGTACGACGGCGCGCAGGTCGAGTCTGTTCTCATGCGCTACCCCCAGCGAACGACGCTGTGCGTCTCGTCGCAGGCGGGCTGCGGCATGGCGTGTCCATTCTGTGCGACGGGACAGATGGGCCTGACGCGTAACCTGTCGACGGCGGAGATTGTCGATCAGGTTCGCGAGGCACAGGCGTCGTGCCGCGATGGCAAGCTTGCGGGCGGGCCTACGAAGCTCTCGAACGTCGTCTTCATGGGCATGGGCGAGCCCCTCGCTAACTACAAGACGGTTGTCGCTGCGCTTCACCGTTTGATTGATCCGGCGCCCGAGGGATTCGGTATGAGCGCCCGAAATATCACCGTGTCGACGGTAGGCCTCGTTCCCGCGATCAAGAAACTGGCGGGGGAGGGCATGCCTGTGACGCTCGCGGTCTCGCTCCATGCGCCCGACGACGATCTTCGCGACGAGCTGATTCCCATCAACTCGCGGTGGAAGGTCGGTGAGCTCCTTGATGCGGCGCGCGGGTATTTCCTGGCGACGGGGCGGCGCGTGTCGATCGAGTACGCGCTCATTAAGGACATGAACGATCAGGAATGGCGCGCGCAGCTGCTGGCCGATGAGCTGAACAAGCGTGGCCATGGTTGGGTGCACGTCAACCCCATTCCCCTGAATCCGACGCCTGGGTCCATCTGGACGGCATCGACGCGGGCTGCTCAGGAGGCGTTCGTTAAGCGCCTGCAGGACAACGGAATTGCGACGTCGATCCGCGATACGCGCGGCTCGGACATTGACGGCGCGTGCGGGCAGCTGGCGACGGCGGTTGCTGACGGTAAGCGCCCGGTCGGGGAGGAGCGCGCGTGATCAGGACAGACTTTTCTCGCAGTTTCTTGCGCATGGGTTACGACGTGAGCGAGGTCCTGACCTTTCTTGGGGACGTCGAGCGCACGCTGACGGGCCAGGAGACGGACCCCGAAAAGGTCGTGACCGCTCAGAAGGCTCTGGATGTGGAGTTTTCTGCGAAGCTGCGCGGCTTCAATGACGAGGAGGTCGACGCGGAGATCGACCGTCTCATTGAGATGCTGCGTCATGCCGAGCGCAGACGAGCGGCGCAGCATGAGAATAGTGCGGGCAGTGACGTCGACGCTGCGACGCTCCCAGGTGCGGAGCCGACTACCGCTTCCTCTGAGTATGCTGATTTCGGCACGCCTGAGGCCGTCGAACAGATTCTTCGTTCCATGACACAGGAAAAGGAGCAGTCATGACTGAGTTTCCTAGGGTTGGTCTCTTCTCGAAGGGCTACGACTGCGCACAGGTCGATGCGTTCTTCGAAGATGCTCGCCGTGCCTACGAGGGTGGCGTCCCGCCGGAGCAGTTCAGCTCTGAGCAGGTGCGCTTGGCGACTTTTGAGCTGAAGAATCGCGGCTACAACATCGATGCCGTGGACGGTGCGATGAACCGCCTGGAGGCCGCTTTCGTCAACCGTGATCGCGCGGATTCCGTTGCGGCTGAGGGTGAGGCAGCGTGGTACGACCGCGTCGCCGACCGCGCGACGACCCTGTACCCGCGTCTGCAGCGTCCGCGTGGCGAGCGCTTCGCACACCCGACGTCGGGACGCGGCTACTCCTGCGAGGAAGTCGATGATCTGCTGGATCGCATCGCGGCGTACTTCGACGAGGCCGGGGAGCTGACTGCTGACGAGATTCGTCTGTCGACCTTCCGTCCCAAGCGCGGCAAGAAGGCCTACATGGAGGGCCCCGTGGACGCCTACCTCGGGCGTGCTGTCGAAATTCTGCTTGCGGTTGACTGATGCCCGTGTCGGTGGAGGAACATGCTCCCACGATTCCCGTTGTCCTGCTAGGTTCCACGGGTTCGATCGGTACCCAGGCGCGTGAGGTGATTGAGGCGAACCGCGGGCGTTTCGACGTCCTTGGCCTTAGCGCCGGCGGTGCGTCGATCACTGAGCTTGCCGTGCAGATCGTTGTGTTGAATCCCGCGTACGTGGGCGTGGCTCGCGACGTCCGCGAGGAATTGTCGGCTGCCGTGGAGTCGATGGGCGGCACGTGCCCGGAGGTTTTCGTCGGCGAACACGCCTCGGTCGAGGTCGTCTGCGCGTCGGTTGAGCGTGCGGCGCAGCTGTATCCGACGGCGACGCCGGTGGTGCTCAATGGCATCACGGGTGGCGTGGGGCTGTCGTCGACGCTTGCGGCTTTGAAGTGCGGTGCCCGCCTGGCGCTAGCGAATAAGGAGTCGCTGGTCGTCGGCGGTGCGCTGGTCAAGAACGCGATGCGTTTTCCGGGCCAGATCGTTCCGGTGGATTCCGAGCACTCCGCGATCGCCCAGGCGTTGGCCTCGGGCGTGCATGAACGCGGCCTGACCTCTCCGGTTGTCTCCGGCCGATCCGAGGTCGCTGACCTCGTTCTGACCGCTTCGGGAGGCCCGTTCCGCGGCCGCAGGCGCGAGGAGCTGCGCGGCGTGCGCGCCGAGCAAGCGTTGGCGCATCCCACGTGGCAGATGGGTCCCGTCGTCACGATCAACTCATCGACCCTGATCAACAAGGGTTTGGAACTCATCGAGGCTCATCTGCTGTTCGATGTGGCACCCGAGCACATTGTTGCGACCGTTCACCCGCAGTCCATCGTGCACTCGATGGTGACGTGGTGTGACGGTGCGACGACGCTCCAGGCGTCGCCTCCGGACATGCGTTTGCCGATCGCGCTCGGACTGACCTGGCCTGAGCGCCTTGCGGATGTCGAGAAGCCCCTGACGTGGGCGTCTGCGTCTGAATGGACGTTTGAGCCGGTGGATAACGAGACGTTCCCCGCGATCAACCTCGCTCGCTTCGCGGTCGCGGCCTCTGCGACGCATCCCGCGGTGCTCAACGCCGCGAACGAGGTGCTGGTCGATGCGTTTATCGCGGGGGAGGTGCCGTGGCTCGCGATTGTGGACACGGTGTCGACCGTCGTGCATGAGCATGAGGGCGTCGCTGACCCCTCGTTGGAAGACATTGTGGCCGCACAGCGCTGGGCTGATCAGCGTGCGCGCGAACTCGTTCGCGCAGGCCAGTGGAAGGATATGTGAGCGTGGGCTCAATCGTCGGTATCGTCGTTGTCGTTATCGGAATCTTGGCATCGGTTGCCCTGCATGAGGTGGGGCATATGCTCCCCGCGAAGAAGTTCGGGGTGCTGGTCCCTGATTACGCGGTGGGTTTTGGTCCGGCGCTGTGGAAGAAGAAGATCGGTGACACGACGTACGCGCTGCGTGCGATTCTGCTGGGCGGCTACGTCAAGATCGTCGGCATGTATGCGCCGGCGCGTCCGGGCACTCGGCTTGTGGGGCGCGGCGGTAAGCCGACGCTCGCGCAGGAGGCCCGTGAGGCCTCGGCAGAGGAGATCCCCGAGGGTCAAGAACATCGCGCGTTCTACCGCCTGAGCGCCCCTAAGAAGATCGCGGTCATGCTCGGTGGCCCGCTCATGAATCTGCTGATCTGTATCGTCCTGTCGGCAGTGACGATGATCGGCATCGGCGCTCCCACGGCCTCGCGCACGATTGCGGATGTCCCGACCACGATCACGAGTGCTTCCGGAGAGGTTGCTTCTCCCGCCTACGAGGCAGGGGTCCGCCCCGGGGACACGGTTCTCGCGTGGAATGGGCAGCCGGTTGCCACCTTCGCGCAGCTGCAGCGCGCGGTCGGGGCCACCCAGGAGGGGGAGTCCGCCGTGCTGACGGTCGAACGCGACGGCACCACCGTGGACTTGACAGTTTCTCCGGTGACGGGAGCCCAGGGGGCTCGCTTGATGGGCGTGACGGCTGGATACGAGTACGTGTCTGCGTCTGTGAGCGATGTGGCAGCGGCGAACTGGCAGATGTTCACCGGGACGACGGCGGTCGTGACCCGGCTTCCGCAGGCTGTGTGGCAGGTCGGCCGATCTGTGTTTACTGACGAAAAACGTGACTCCTCGGGCGTCGTGTCCGTTGTGGGCGTGGGGCGCCTGGCTGGTGAGGTGACGGGTGATTCGCAGGCGCTGGGACTGCGCGATACGCGTCAGGTTGTGGCCGTACTGCTGAGCCTCCTGGCGTCGCTCAACATGGCCCTCTTCGTTTTCAACCTCATCCCATTGCCGCCGCTGGACGGCGGGCACATTCTCGGGGCGGTCTACGAGGGAGTGCGTCGAACGGTGGCCCGCGTGCGTGGGGCGGAGGATCCCGGCCCGGCGGACACGGCTCGCCTTGTTCCCGTTACCTGGGTTGTTGGCGGCCTGCTCGTCGCGATGAGCGTTATTTTGATCGTTGCAGACATCGTGAAGCCAGTGTCGCTCGGCTGAGCGCCGGCACGTCACACATATCTGCCCGAAAAGCGACTCTGACCACGCGTTCGTGGTCCGTGTGGGAAGGAAGGCCACTGTGCGCGATAATGACACGGTGAGTGAAATCAATCTTGGTATGCCCGAAGTCGCGGCGTCGCCGTTCCCGCGCAAGCAGACGCGTCGCATCATGGTGGGCGACGTTCCCGTGGGCGGTGGCGCTCGAGTTTCCGTCCAGTCCATGACGACGACGAAGACGCACGACATCGGCGCGACGCTCCAGCAGATCGCCGAGCTGACGGCCGCCGGCTGCGACATCGTTCGCGTTGCCTGCCCGACGGATAAGGACGCGGACGCGCTGCCGATCATCGCCAAGCAGTCGCGTATCCCGGTGATCGCCGATATTCACTTCAAGCCGAAGTACGTGTTCCAGGCGATCGAGGCCGGCTGCGGTGCCGTGCGCGTGAACCCGGGCAACATCCGCAAGTTCGATGACCAGGTGAAGGACATCTGCAAGGCCGCCTCCGATCATGGCGTGTCGTTGCGTATCGGCGTGAACGCAGGATCGCTCGATCCTCGACTGCTGAAGAAGTACGGCCGCGCGACGCCCGAGGCCCTGGTCGAGTCCGCGATCTGGGAGGCCTCCCTGTTCGAGGAGAACGACTTCCATGACTTCAAGATCTCGGTGAAGCACCACGACGTGCTCACCATGATCCAGGCCTATCGGATGCTGTCCGAGGCGGGGGACTGGCCCCTGCACCTCGGTGTCACCGAGGCCGGACCCGCCTTCCAGGGCACCATCAAGTCCGTGTCCGCTTTCTCGGTGCTTCTGGCCGAGGGCATCGGCGACACGATCCGCGTCTCCCTGTCCGCTCCTCCGGTCGAGGAGATCAAGGTGGGCACGAAGATGCTGGAGTTCATGGGTCTGCGCGAGAAGACTCTCGAGATCGTCTCGTGCCCGTCGTGCGGTCGCGCCCAGGTGGACGTGTGGACGCTCGCTGAAGAAGTCACCGAGGGCCTGAAGGACCTGACGGTCCCGCTGCGCGTAGCCGTGATGGGCTGCGTCGTCAACGGCCCGGGTGAGGCTCGCGAAGCCGACCTGGGTGTTGCCTCCGGCAACGGCAAGGGACAGATCTTCATTCGCGGTGAGGTCGTCGAGACCGTTCCCGAGGATCAGATTGTTGAGACCCTCATTCGCCGCGCGAACGCCCTCGCTGAGGAACTGGGCCTGGAGCCCGGTTCCGGCAGCGTCGAGGTCGCCCCGATTACCGCCCCGGACGTCAAGCTCCCGGGCATCGACTTCTGAGTTTTCCCTAGGAGCATTACATGCGTATTCGCACTCTCGCCTGTCTGTCCCTTGTCGCCGGCGCGTGCGCCGTTGCGGCAACCGGTTTCCCCCGTCGCATCGGCCTGACGGCCTCCCAGGCGGACGTGTCGCTCCCGGGCGACCTCATCCTGCCCGGCGCGAACGTCGTGGTTGATCGCGGCATTGCGATCGATGCGCCCGCGTCTGTCGTGTGGGACGTCCTCGGCCACGTGTTCGAGCCGGAGGACGAGTCCACGATCATCGATATCGAGGACGAGGATCACATCCTCATGCGCGTCGCGCCTCCGGCCGCCCCCGAAGGAGCCGAGGCCTCGGGCACGTGCGTGATCGCCCTGCTGCCCCTGTCTCCCTCGCGCACGCTTCTGCATATCCGTGAGCGCCACGAGGCGCAGGGACGCGACCGCGCGCTTGCGTGGGCGGGCGTCGCAGCCGAGTCGCTGTCCTCGCTGTCGATGCTGCGCGATCTGCGCGATGCATGCGTCGGCGGGCTCCTTGATGCCTGATTAGTCTCGTTCCCGCCGTTTCGGTTGGACATTACTCCCCGTTGGTGTTGTAGTATCGGCCTTGTACGCAACGCCAACGGGGATGTTGCATTGTCCGAAGGGGGACGCATGGTCGCCAACTCCACTGCTCTGATCGCACTGGTCGGTCTCGTCATCGCATTCGTGTGGGCGTGGGCGTGGCTCGGTCTGGGTGTCAGCGCTCGTCGCATGGCGGTGCGCCTGGAGATCGGTGGAGGAAATGCTGCTGGCGAGATGTCCGCTGTTGTGTGGCCCCTCATGCCTTTCCTTTCCCTTCTGTGGTTCCTGACGGGCGACCTTGTGGCCCGTGAGGCCTCCGGCTTCGCCACGGCAGGCACCTGCATGCTCATCGCGCTCGTCCTTGCTGCGATGGTCGGTGTTGCCGTGCGCGCCCTCTACCTGGGTGGCCTTCCCGCGTGGGCCTACCCGGGCTGGATGGCTCGTCGCTACTACGCATCTCACCCGGGCGCTCGTGAGCGCGAGCTCGGTGCCCGCGCGGTCATCTGAGGGCGTTGCTGTCACCTCGATGAGAGGCTCCACGGCTGTGCCGGTGGCCCCAGGGCCTTAGCGTGCCGTACTCTTGGAGCATGCTTCGAAATCTCTCGACTTTCTTCCTGCGAACCCTGCGTGAAGACCCGGCCGACGCCGAGGTCAACTCGCACAAGCTTCTGGTGCGTGCCGGCTACATTCGCCGCACTGCGCCCGGCATCTACACGTGGCTGCCTCTCGGCCTGCGCACGCTGCGCAAGATCGAGGACATCGTCCGCGAGGAGATGGACGCGATGGGCGCGCAGGAGGTGCACTTCCCGGGCCTGATCCCCGCCGAACCCTACAAGGCGACGAACCGCTGGGAGGAGTACGGCCCGACCCTGTTCAAGCTGAGCGATCGCAAGGGCGGCGACTACCTGCTGGCCCCCACGCATGAGGAGATGTTCACGCTCCTCGTCAAGGACATGTACTCCTCGTACAAGGACCTGCCCGCGACCCTGTACCAGATCCAGACGAAGTACCGCGACGAGGCCCGTCCGCGCGCCGGTCTGATCCGCGGCCGCGAGTTCGTGATGAAGGACGCTTACTCCTTCGACATTGACGACGAGGGGCTGAACGCCTCTTACCAGGCTGAGCGCGACACCTATGAGCGCATTTTCCAGCGCCTGGGCCTGCGCTACGTCATCGTCTCCGCGATGAGCGGTGCGATGGGCGGTTCGCGCTCCGAGGAGTTCCTGCACCCCTCGCCGATCGGCGAGGACACCTTCGTGGCGTCCCCGGGTGGCTATGCCGCTAACGCCGAGGCTGTGACCACCCCCGTGCCCGAGGCTCAGGACGCGTCCGGCGTGCCCGCGCCCCTCGAGGTGCCCACCCCCGACGCTCCGACGATCGAATCGCTTGTTGACCTGCTCAACGAGCAGTACCCGCGCGAGGACCGCCCCTGGACCGCTGGCGACACGCTGAAGAACGTCGTCGTGACGCTGACGCACCCGGACGGCGAGCGCGAGCTCCTCGTCGTGGGCGTCCCTGGCGACCGCGATGTCGACATGAAGCGCCTGGAGGCCGCCGTGGCCCCCGCCGAGGTTGACATGGCCTCGGACTCCGACTTCGAGCCGCACCCCGAGCTGGTGCGCGGCTACATCGGCCCCACGGTTCTCGGACCGAACTCGCCCAAGCGCGTCGTGGACGAGGAGGGCAACCCCTCCGGTTCCGTGCGCTACCTGGTGGATCCGCGCGTGGTCGAGGGCACCGCCTGGGTGACGGGCGCGAACGCCGAGCAGCGTCACGTCCTGAACCTGGTCATGGGCCGCGACTTCACCGCCGACGGCACGATCGAAGCCGCCGAGGTGCGCGAAGGTGACCTGGCGCCCGACGGCTCGGGCCCCCTCCACCTGGAGCGCGGCATCGAAATCGGCCACATCTTCCAGCTGGGCCGTAAGTATGCCAAGGCGCTCGGCCTGACCGTCCTCGACGAGAACGGTAAGACCCAGGTCGTCACCATGGGCTCGTACGGCATCGGTGTCACCCGCGTCATGGCAGCCCTGGCCGAGGCCAACTGCGACGACAAGGGCCTGAGCTGGCCCGCGCAGATTGCTCCCTTCGACGTGCACGTCCTGGCCACCGGCAAGGGCGACGAGGTCTTCGAGACCGCCCAGTCGCTGGGCGAGCAGCTCGACGCCGCCGGTCTGGACGTCCTCGTGGACGACCGCCGTAAGGTCAGTGCCGGCGTGAAGTTCAAGGATTACGAGCTCGTGGGTGTGCCCTTCGGCCTGGTTGTCGGTCGTTCGCTGGCCGACGGCGAGGTGGAGATCCGCGTGCGTGCCACGGGCGATACCATCGTCGTGCCCGTCGAGGAAGCCGTCTCGCGCCTGCGCGAGATCCACGCCGCGGCCCTGAAGGGGGAGTGACATGGCTATTCGTCCCATCCGCATCATCGGTGACCCCGTCCTGCGCACCGTGTGTGATCCCATCACGGAGATCACGCCGAACGTGAAGGCCCTCGTCGAGGATCTCCTCGAGGGTGTCGACATGGACGGCCGCGCTGGCCTGGCCGCCAACCAGATCGGTGTGAGCCTGCGCGCCTTCTCCTGGAACATCGACGGCGAGATCGGCTACGTGCTGAACCCCCGCATCGTTGCTCTGAGCGAGGACGAGTACCAGGACGGCGACGAGGGCTGCCTGTCGGTTCCCGAGCTGTGGTACCCGACCGAACGCGCCTGGTACGCGCGCTGCGAGGGCACGGACCTGGACGGCAAGAAGGTCGTCGTCGAGGGTGAGGAGCTCATGGCGCGCTGCATCCAGCACGAGTGCGACCACCTGGACGGCCACATTTACATCGACCGTCTCGATCGGGCGACCCGTAAGAAGGCGCTGCGCGACATTCGCAACGCTGGCTTCTGAGCATCTGGCCTCTTGCAGGCGTGGACGCGCCGGGGAATGGAGTGCATTCCCCGGCGCGTTCGACTATTCTGTAACCACATCGTGTGCGTCGTCTCGGCGCAGATCATTGCGACTCTTGGCAGTTTAGGGCGTAGGGGAAGACGATCCTGACAAAGCCAACAGGAGGAACAATGAGAGGGTCATACACCCGCGGTGTACTTTTCGTGCACTCAACACCGCCCGCTCTGTGCCCGCACATCGAGTGGGCGCTGGGCACCGCGCTTGGCCAGGAGGTTCACCTCCAGTGGTCGGACCAGGAAGCGGCGCCGGGCATGGTTCGCTGCGAGTTCTCGTGGGTCGGACCGATCGGCTCGGGCGCCCGTTTGGCGTCCGCTCTGCGCGGGTGGGAGCACCTGCGTTACGAGGTGACGGAGGAGGCCACGGCCTCGAGCGACGGAGGCCGCTGGTGTCACACGCCCTCCCTCGGTATTTTCCATTCCCAGATGGACACCATTGGCAACGTCGTCGTGCCCGAGGACCGTATCCGTGCGGCCCTGGAGTCCGCCAGGTCGTACGAGGAGCTGCGTGAGGGGCTTGACCTGGCTCTCGGCCAGGCCTGGGATGACGAACTCGAATCTTTCCGCCACGCAGGTGCCGGTGCGCCCGTGCGTTGGCTCAACAACCGGGTTGGCTGATGGGCTCTATCGCCGATCTCCTCGGTGACCAGCTGCGTGCAGGCTTAGCGCAGCTGGTCGACCCCGATGCATCCGACGAGGCACCTGGCGCGGCCCCGGCCGCGTCAGAAAGCGCGGTCGACACCGCCCAGGATCGTGCCCGCGAGGCAGCGATGGAGGCCGTGCTCGACGAGGCGGAGCTCGATCCTGCCGATGCGCGCGGAGAGCTGACGCTGCGCGGCGATCTGGATATGGATGATGTGTCCCTCTATGCCGTCGTCGCACGCGTGGAGCGCGAGGCGAAGGTGACGCTGAACGACTCCCAGGTGGAGGAGTGGGTGACGCTCGCGGATCTGCTCGACGCCGTTTCTGACGCCGCGTCCAATCACTAACGAAAGACCTTGTCAGCGGAGCTTCAACGACGCTTCCAATGTTCGTAAAGTGCCGGAATTTCAGGCCTACAGGGCCTACCATGGAGGCGCACCCGCCGGAACGAACCGGCCGGCGAACAGACGGAAGGAACAACGTTGACCCGCACCGAAGAAGATCTGCTCGGCACCCGCGAAGTACCCAAGGACGCGTACTGGGGCATCCACACGCTGCGAGCAATCGAGAACTATCAGATCTCGGGTCGCACGATCAATGAAGCGCCCGAGCTGATCCGTGCTTTCGCGCAGGTGAAGAAGGCCTGCGCCATGGCGAATATGCAGCTCAAGGCCATGAAGCCGTCTAAGGCCGAGGCGATCATCGCAGCCTGCGACGAGATCATTGAGAACGGCCGCTGCATGGACCAGTTCCCCGTCGACCAGTTCCAGGGCGGTGCCGGCACTTCCGTCAACATGAACGCGAACGAGGTCATTGCGAACCTCGCGCTCGAGATCCTGGGGGAGGAGAAGGGCCGCTACGACATCATCAACCCCAACGATCACGTCAACCGTTCCCAGTCCACGAACGACGCGTACCCGACGGCCTTCCGTATCGCCCTGTGGCGCAAGGTCAACCGCCTGCGCAAGGCCATCGACGAGCTCGCCGACTCCTTCGACGAGAAGGGCGCCGAGTTCCGCCACATTCTCACGATGGGCCGCACGCAGCTGCAGGACGCCGTCCCGATGTCTCTCGGCAGCGAGTTTTCCGCCTTCGCGCACACGCTGCGCGAGGAGGACGAACGCCTCGTCAACAACGCCGAACTGCTCCTGGAGACCAACCTCGGCGCAACTGCCATCGGCACCGGCCTGAACACCCCGGACGGCTACCAGCAGGTCGTCGTGCGCCACCTGCGTCGCATCACGGGTGCGCGCGTCGTCGGCTCGCCGAACCTCCTTGAGGCCACGTCCGACACGGGTGCGTACGTGTCCATGCACGCCACGATCAAGCGCAGCGCCGTCAAGTTGTCCAAGGTCTGCAACGACCTGCGTCTGCTGGCTTCCGGCCCCCGCGCCGGCCTCAACGAGATCAACCTACCGAAGATGGCTGCTGGCTCGTCGATCATGCCCGCCAAGGTCAACCCCGTCATCCCGGAGGTTGTCAACCAGGTGTGCTTTAAGGTTATCGGCAACGACCAGACCGTCACCATGGCGGCTGAGGCCGGTCAGCTCCAGCTCAACGTCATGGAGCCCGTGATCGCACAGGCGCTCATCGAGTCCATCAACCTCCTCGTGAATGCCTGCGATACGCTGCGCGAGCGCTGCATCACCGGCATCACTGCCAACGAAGAGGTGTGCCGCGGCTACGTGGAGAACTCGATCGGTATCGTCACGTACTTCAACGACGTGATTGGTCACCACCTGGGCGACGTCGTCGGCAAGCGCGCCGCAGCCGAGGGCAAGACAGTCCGCGAAGTCATCCACGACATGGAGCTCCTGTCGGAGGAAGAAGTCGAGCGCATTCTGTCGCCCGAGAACCTCGCGAACCCGAAGTACGCGGGAACCGAGGAAGACTGAGCGACTTTTTTGTAGACGAGGCCGGGGACCCCGCGTGTGGATCCCCGGCCTTCGTTGCGTGCCGGCGTCGCTAGGGGAGCAGAGACTCCTTGAACGAGCGTACGAAAGTGCCAAAACGCTCCACCCTGTCCGAGAAGTACCGGTAGATGCGCCTGCGCGCGTCGCCCACGTACTCCACGGTGCGCAGGTCCTCGTAGCGGAAGCGGCCGCGATCATCGATCAGCGCGGAGTCGACCAGGCGCCCGGTGATCTCGCAGCGGAAGTGCGTGTAAGTGCCGTCATCCGTGGCCTCGAGGACACGGCACAGCAGGCTCATCTGAGAGCCGTCGAGCACGGGGATGCCGTCGTGATCGCTCGAAGGCACTTGCGCGTCGCGGAGCTTATCGCCGCCCGAGACTGTTCCCGCGTACTCGAAAAGCCCCATGGCCTCGGCACCGAACAGATTGAGGGAGCATACGCCGGAGCGCTTGATCGAGCGCGCCGCATGTGTCGTTGAGTCGCAGCCGATCATGACCATCTGCCCCAGCGAGTATGACGACGAACCCGTCGTGATGCCGACGCCGACGGCCTCGTCCGGGTAGGCCAGGATGTAGACGGGAAAGCCGTAGTAGAACTTTTCGGTTTCGTAGGGAACGTGCATGGGTCTATTGTGTGCCGGATACGGCGGAGAGGCAGCGTCGATCCCATTGCTTGGCGCAAACGACGAGGCCGGGGACCCCGTGTGGGGATCCCCGGCCTCATTCTCATGACCGCTGGGCACCGCGATGGAGGAGCGCGGGCCTAGCGACGATCATTCCTCACCAGCGTGGTCGTTGCCCTGGATCGAGTAGTTGAACAGGTCGTACTTCTCGATCGCCTGCTGGACGACGGACGGGTCAACCTGACCCTTGTCGGCCAGGGCAGCCAGCGTGCGCACGACCATCGACTCGGCGTCGATGTGGTACCAACGACGGGCCGCGCGACGGGTGTCGGAGAAGCCGAAGCCATCCGCGCCGAGCACGTGGTAGTCGCCGGGGACCCACTGGCGGATCTGGTCGGGCAGCATACGGTCGAAGTCGGAGGAAGCCACGAACGGACCCTCGCGACCCGCGAGCTTCGTCGACACGTAGGGCGTGCGGCGCGGCTCGGACGGGTGCAGGAAGTTGTGCTCCTCGGCATCCAGACCGTCGCGACGCAGCTCGTTCCACGAGGTCACGGACCACACGGCGGCGTCCACACCCCAGTCGCGGGCCAGCAGCTCGCGGGCCTCGCGCGCCCACGGCACGCCCACGCCGGAGGCGAGCAGCTGAGCCTTGGGGCCACCGAAGTTCTGGTGCTCATCAAGGTTGTAAATGCCCTTGATGATGCCTTCGACGTCCACGTTCTCCGGCTCGGCCGGCTGGTGGATCGGCTCGTTGTACACGGTGATGTAGTACATGACGTTCGGATCGCGGTCGCCCGCGTCGCCGTACATACGCTCGAGACCGTCGGCCATGATGTAGCGGATTTCGTACGCGTAGGCAGGGTCGTAGGAGACGAACGCGTGGTTGGTGGCAGCCAGGACCTGCGAGTGGCCGTCCATGTGCTGCAGGCCCTCACCCGCAAGCGTCGTGCGACCGGCGGTCGCACCGATGACGAAGCCCTTGGTCAGCTGGTCGCCGGCTGCCCAGAACTGGTCACCGGTACGCTGGAAGCCGAACATCGAGTAGAAGATGTAGATCGGCACCATCGGCAGGTCGTGCGTGGCGTACGCCGTGCCGACGACCTGGAAGGCGGCCGACGAGCCGGCCTCGGTGATGCCCGTATGCAGGATGCGGCCCTGCTCGGACTCGCGGTAGGACAGCATCATGTCCGCGTCGACGGGCGTGTAGGACTGGCCGGTCGTGTTGAAGATCTTCGCCGACGGGAAGATCGCGTCCAGGCCGAAGGTACGGGCCTCGTCGGGGATGATCGGCACGAAGTACTTGCCGACCTCCTTGTCCTTGAGGAGGTCCTTGATGAGGCGCACGAGAGCCATGGTCGTGGCGACCTCGAGCTTGCCGGAGCCCTTAGACAGGGCTTCGAAGGGACGCGTGGGCAGGGCGGGAAGCTTCGGCTGACGGTCGGCGCGGCGTTCGGGCACCCAACCGCCGAGGATCTCGCGGCGCTCCTTCATGTACTGCAGGGCCGGGTGGTCGGCCGGCGGCATGTAGTACGGGGGCATGTAGGGATCGCGCTCGAGTTCCTCGTCCGTGATCGGGATCTGCAGGCGGTCGCGCAGCTGCTTGGCGTCCTCGAGCGTCAGCTTCTTCATCTGGTGCGTCGAGTTACGGCCGGCGAAGTGCGTGCCCAGCGCGTAGCCCTTAATGGTGTGCGCGAGGACGACCGTGGGCTGGCCGGTGTGGTCCATGGCGGCCTTGTAGGCGGCGTAGACCTTGCGGTAGTCGTGGCCGCCGCGCTTGAGCTCCCAGAGCTGCTCGTCGGTCCAGTTCTTGACCATTTCCTTGGTGCGCGGGTCGCGGCCGAAGAAGTGCTCACGCACGTAGGCGCCGTCGTTCGCGCGGAAGGTCTGGTAGTCGCCGTCCAGGGTCTCGTTCATGACGTGGACGAGGGCGTCGTCCTTGTCGGCGGCAAGCAGCTGATCCCAGCCGCGGCCCCAGATGACCTTGATGACGTTCCAGCCGGCGCCCTTGAAGAAGGCCTCGAGCTCCTGGATGATCTTGCCATTGCCGCGCACCGGGCCGTCGAGACGCTGCAGGTTGCAGTTGATGACGAAGGTCAGGTTGTCCAGGCGCTGCTGAGCGGCGAGCTGGAGCATGCCGCGGGACTCGGGCTCGTCCATCTCACCGTCGCCGATGAAGGCCCACGTGTGCTGCTGCGACGTGTCCTTGATGCCGTTCATGTGCAGGTAACGGTCGAACCAGGCCTGGTAGATGGCCTCGGCAGGACCCAGGCCGAGCGAGACCGTGGGGAACTCCCAGAACTCATCGAGCTGGCGCGGGTGCGGGTACGAGGGCAGGCCGTGCTCCGTGGAGACCTGCTGACGGAAACCGTCCATCTGCTCTTCGGAGAGACGTCCCTCGAGGAACGCGCGGGCGTAGGGGCCGGGGGAGGCGTGTCCCTGGAAGAACACGTGGTCGCCGCCGCCGGGGTGGTCCTTACCGCGGAAGAAGTGGTTGAGGCCGACCTCGTAGAGGGTGGCAACCGAGGCGTAGGACGAGATGTGTCCGCCCACCTTGACGCCGGGGCGCTGTGCGCGCGTCACCTGGACGGCGGCGTTCCAGCGGATCCAACGGCGGTATTCGCGCTCCATGGCTTCGTCGCCGGGGAAGTACGGCTCCTGGTCAACGGGGATGGTGTTGACGTAGGGGGTCGTGTATTCCTGGGGGAGCTGAACGCCGTTGCGGCGTGCTTCGTCCAGCATGTGCAGCAGGATGTAGCGTGCGCGGGGGCCGCCCTTTTCGTTGATGAGCCCGGACAGGGACTCAACCCATTCAGCGGTCTCCTGGGGATCGTTGTCGGGAACCTGGGGAATCAGGCCGTTGACGACGACTGGATGGGACTCGTGGAGTTGGCTCACGGTGTACCTTCTCGCTTGACTCGGTGCTGCTTGCGCAGCGTGCGTGAGCGGTGTCCTCTGGCGACACCGCACATATCGGGACCATTGTCCCACTATTGGCAGACCTTTGCGAGTGTTTGCCTCGGTTTGTGACTATGACGTGCGCATCACCGCTTGGTAGGCGTTCCGCGTCGAATGAATCCGCAGCTCAGGTGGGGGAGCGTTCGTGGGAGTGTTTCATCGTGGACTATCCCTTGCATTCCAGTAGCTCCAATGCCCTAGGATGAAGGCGTGAACGTTGATATGACACTGAGCGCCGCCTCGTTGATGGGTGGTGCTGCGTGATGGCAGTGAGCCTGGGTTTTGCGTCCGATGCGATCGTGCAGGAATTCTACGTCGATGATGACGTGGATCAGGCCGTGCGCGAAGCGATTGAAGGGGAGACGGGGCATCCGATCGTTGACGTCGATTATGCGGACGTCGTCGACGGAGCGATCGTCTGGTGGCGCGCGGACGATGCCGAGGAAGAGGACCTCGCGGACGTCCTCGTGGACGCGATGTCGAACCTGGATGACGGTGGGCTGATTTGGGTGCTGATTCCCAAGCCGGGACGTCCCAATTCCGTGCGTGTGGGCGACGTGGAGGAGGCCGCGGAGATCGCGGGCCTGCACGCGACGACGTCGACGGCGCTGGGAGACAATTGGGCGGGCGTGCGCCTGACCGCGCGTCCGCGTTCGCGCCGCTAGTTTTTCGACGAGGCCCGGGCGGCCCTGCGCTGTTATGTGCTGTGACGCTCGGCCTCGGACGTGACCGTGCGTGCCTGTTCTGGTAGATTGGCGCGTGCGTGGGGCCTTTAGCTCAGTTGGCTAGAGCGTCTGGTTTACACCCAGAAGGTCATCGGTTCGAGCCCGGTAGGGCCCACAAACGCCAGGGGCCGGAAGCGAAAGCTTCCGGCCCCTCAGTGTTTGCTTCGAGGAGTGTGCGCGATGCGCGTCAGTCCTCTTGAGCCTGCTCCTCGGCGACATCTTCGCCGACGACGAGCTTGCCGGATGCGCCGGCACCGAGCTGCTCCAGGGCGAGGCGTCCCACCAGCTGCTGGTTCGTGGTCGTGCGCTGGGGGCGCGCGCCGGACAGGAAGCTGAAGAACCAGCTGACGAGCGTGCCCACCTGCGACTTGAAGCCGACGATGTAGAGCAGGTGCAGGAAGCACCAGGCAACCCACGCGACGAAGCCGGTCAGCTTCGTGTTACCCATCTTGACGACCGCCTTAAAACGCGCGATCGTCGCCATTGAGCCCTTGTCGGTGTAGACGAACTCGGTGATCTTCGGGGTGCGACCCGCCAGGCGAGCGGCGATCGTGTCGGCAGCGAAGCGCGCAGACTGAATCGCGCCCTGCGCGACGCCGGGGACGCCCGGGAAGGCCATCATGTCGCCCAGTACGAAGATCTCGGGGTGGCCCGGCAGGGTGAGGTCCTTGTTGACGGTGACGCGCCCCGCGCGGTCCACCTCGGCGCCCGTGGCCTCGCC